>Ga0209373_10000050_pt1 | contig 278672 bp, 245 predicted proteins | sample Higcelweek5metaG_FD_187173 | JGI IMG/M metagenome (GOLD analysis project Ga0209373, IMG submission 187173) | Freshwater pond sediment microbial communities from the University of Edinburgh, under environmental carbon perturbations - High... | ecosystem: Environmental > Aquatic > Freshwater >...
CGTGATTGCCCAAACCCCAAAATGCAGGGACGGCGTGGCGACGAGACCGGTTTGAGACAAATGGCGACGACAGCGTCGCTCTCAGCGATCTGCTCGCGCTGAACCATATTGCCTCACACTCTCTGAGATCAGCGCGGCCGCTGCGCGCTTCGCGGCGCACTTGAGATGCGGTCTGGTCGTATGGAGTGAGGATCACGCTGTTGCTCTGGGCAAGTTCCAGCGGGCGCGCTCCGACGCCTCTTCCGTAGTCGGATCGTATGCGTTCCAGATCCTCTGCATCGGCCTGCGGAGCAATCACGCGCATCGCCTTCAACTCGGCTTTGCGCTGACGAGTTCCGTCGCGCAGGATGGCAAGGCCCAGAGCGTCATCTGGACGCACCATGGCTCCTGCAGCCTCGTACAGATCACATGTTCCGATGAGGGGGCCGTGCCCCGTGTCGGTCGCCTCGTAGCACCATGCCACGCGCAGGTCGTCTGGATCATACCGCAGTACGACCGTGCGCCCCTTCTCGCGTGGCATCCACTCGGCCCACCAGGTCGCATCGACGGACGCCAGGTGGAATCCGCGGCGGCCTATGGTGCCGCGAGCCATCTTGCTGACCAGCATGGCCGCAGTGTCTGCTGAGACGCTCGGTAGTGGCCCGTGGATGGCGTAATCGGCTTCAAGCACCTGGGCGCGCGTGCGGCCCTTGTGGGTCTTCCCATTGCAACGGTGGTGCGGGATCAATTCGCTGTACCATTGGTCCAGGGCAGCGCGCACTTGATCAAACGTCGGGATCTGCGATTCGCGTTTGAGCGTTTCCTTCAAACGATTCGGTTTTTCAACGGCATTGCCGCCCTTGAACGTCGACCAGAACCGGTCGAACTTGTTCTTCATCTCCAGGAACTGCCGCTCGATGGGCTTGGCGCGGGCGTTGTGGACTTCAGCGAAATGCACCTGGATCCCGAGCATGGCGGCGACCGATCCCGTATGCTGCTTGTCGTAGTCCACACGATGCCCGCGTGACATGCCGGTGACTTCGTCGTTGCGGTACTCGCGACCATTGTCGAGGTACCACCAGTCGGGCTTCCCCTTGTTCACGATTCCATGTCGCAAAGCGCGCATTGTGTTCTCGGCGCTCGGTGCCGAGAGGTGGACGTGCCATCCCATGGGTACGTAGGACTTCATACAAAGGAATGCCGTAACCCAGGAGCGAGTCGTCGTCTTGATGGAGTCGTCGCGGACGAGAATATCCAGAACGCGAGAGTCACCAACCCAGATTCGACCCGATACCAGATCGCTGTAGTCGCGTTCGACGTAGTAGCCCCAGCGGTCGTAGAACTTCTTTTCGCCATCGCGCTTGAAGGCGATCACTGCGGGGGAATATTCCCGTTCCAGTCGGCGCATGAATGCGCTGCGCGATGGGAATGAGGTGGGATCGAAATGTTCACCGGCTTCTATGGCCAGGCGCATGGCCGCCCCAAGAGCGACCTCGTGAGCGTTGTTGATCGAGATCTTGTTCTCATTGAGGTAGGCGCCGCAGAACGCCTCGAACCAGTCATCACGGACGGAGCTTTCTGGCAATCGCGAGTCGCGCAGAAGGAGTCCAATCAGGCCTTGCTCCGCCACCTGGGCGCGGACACGATACAGGCTGCCGAGAGAGATCTGGTGGTCAGCATGCTCACGATTCCAGATCGCGCAGAATTCGTCTAGGGATTTGCGGCCTTGCAGGTCTTTCGTCGCGACCAACACTTGGCTCCAGCGATCGAAATACTTGCGCGTGCGCTGGTCGGCGCGTTGGTAGGCCTGGAACAGATCGCCACCCGCATCCTGCTCGCGAGATGCGTCTACGCGCTGGCGCGCCTCCCAGGCGTCGACTGCGGTGATGGGGAGTGACGCGAGGCGGATCTCGCACCGCTCGCCGCCACGCCCCTCGCGAGGCACTTGACGCGTCTGGTACTGCGCCATCGCGCGCTGCATGGATCGCTGCGATACTCCCAGCAGCTCCGCTGCAAGATCCGTGGTGATCCAGGTATCGGCATAGAGCGCCGTGATCGGGGTTGCAAGCAGGGCGTCACCCATGGAGAGCCTCCTGCACCTCTGCTGATCCGCGCCAGCCGACGATCAGCGCCCAGAACAGGCGTTGGATGAACTTTCGAGAGATGTTGAAGGCGGATTGAATAGACGATCCTTGTCGACGCCTGGTTTCATACCGCACCAGATCGGAGACTGAGCTCCGAAGCTTCCTGTTGAGTCCAATCGCCATCCGTTTCCAGCTACTCGATGCCCGCAACTCCGAGCGCAGGTGTCCAGACAGGATTCGGCGCTGGCGAAGGAGGCGCTCTCGATCGATGTTCGATGCCCGCAGGCGCTTGGCCATCTCCCATGATTCCTGCAGGACGCTATCAGTGTCCCGATCGACCGAGGCGCGATACGAAAGCAGCCGATCCGTCAGCCCGGCGACCTCGAAGCGCAAGTGCTGGATCTCCTCGTCCCGGCTCTGGAGAACGCGGCGCAATTCGTTCTGGGTACCGGCCTGGTTGTTCCCGCCAGCTTCCAACGCGGCGATGATGCGCTCCGCCAGGCCGAGGCGGTCGCGGAAGATCGCGACATGCCGCGCCAGAATCCGTCGCTGACGCTTGAGGCGATCGACCTCGCGCAAGGCGCGTGACGAGGTGCGGATGGACAGATTGAGCGCTGCGGTAGTCTCCTTCTCGCTCATGAATCGCTTCCCTCCAGAATGCTGATGCGTTGGTTGGCGCACTCGAGAGCATCGCCCAAGGCGATATTCTCGGTGCGCATGCGGTGGTACTCGCGGCAGATCGCCGTCGCGAGATGCGCTGGTGGCTCGATGGGCACGCAGCCCACTTCCAACGCGACACGGTGGAGCGCCTCGAGGGCGGGGGTGCTCATGCGGACGCGCCCACTTCCGGGTATCCCCAGATCGTCACCTCGATGGAGGCGGTGACATTGATCCGGCGAGGAGCCTCTCGCATGGAGTGCTCCTCGCGTACCAGGACCATGACCGGCGCGGATTCGATGTCATTGACATTCACGTCCTTGTCGTCGCGCACGTAGTCGGCGGCAGCGGATTCTGGGCATACCGCCGAGACCGGATAGCCGATCGGTTCGGGCTGGCCATCGTACCAGCAACGAAAGGCGCTCATGCCTCGGCTCCTCCGTAGAGGTCGCCCAGGTCGTCGTCGCCGTTGAGGATCCCCTCTGCGACCGCCAGGCGCACCAAGGCATCCCAGCTGGGAGTCCAGACGCGGCCCGTGTCCTTGGAGCGGATGATCGGGAGTTTCGAGGATGGATTGAATCCGATGTGGAACACCCCTCCATCCACCCGGCGAGTACCGATGTAGGAGGTGGGCAGGACAGTGCTGCGCTTGTGGATAATGCCGACGCTCATGCCGGAACCTCGCATGTGGTACGGTTCGCGAGATCGATCCACTCGTCGGGCCACAAAGCGAGCGGCTTGACGGTGGAGTTATCCAGAATGCGCGGGTTCCCTTTGAGACGTTCCAGATCGCGCTGAATCAGAGCGCGGGCTTCAGCTGCATGGACGACAGCTATCTCGTAGTCGCTATCCATCATGACGGTGGGAATGACCATCTCGGGACGGCTTTCCGCGTCATTCAGCGTCATCGTGTTCCAGCGCACGACCAGGAGAAGCTCTGCTTCGTTGTCGTAGTCGGCGAGCTCGATGGCGCCGGGCGGGACGGTGCGCCCAAGCAAGACGTGGCCGGAGCGGAAGCAGTAGGCTTTCATGCGGCAAGCTCCAGCTTGCATGCATCTCCGATGAAGCTGCCGGTTCGAAGCTCGAAGCAACGTACAGAGGAGCAAGCGTCGACGAGAGGGATCTCGATGCGCACATTCTGTCCTTTGCGGGATGCCATCCATTCGCCCCACCAGAACGTATAGGGGATGTCCGTGCGAATTCCACGTCGTTCGATGAGGACGATCTCCTTGGAGACGATCTCTGCTTTTGGTGATTCCGAGGCATTCATGCACGGGCTCCTGTGCGGTTGAGGAACAGCTCGTTGCCGAGCTTGACGTGGGTGACGCGGCGGTGGTGCACCCGCTTCGACAAGCGTTCGCAATGATTCGCCATTACACGCAGGGATTTGTTGGATTCGAAAAGGCGGGCCTGGAGGGCGTTGCGGTCGGCGGTTACGGCCGCGATGTGGTTGCGGAGGACCTCGATGTCGGTGGACTTCTCGGCGATCTCGTTGCCCAGGCGCAGCGCTGTGGCGGCGGCGCGGGACTGGGACTCGTCCAGTTCGGCGCGAAGGGCGCGGGATTCGCGCAGGGAATCGCGGAGATGGTTGGCGAGGATGCGGCGCTGGGTGAGGAGACGAGCGTCAAGAAGGCTCGCGTTGATGGTCTGGATCTGGATGCCGCGCCGAAACGCCTGGACGTCCCGCATAAGGACGACTCCGTCAGCTCCCGTGCCGACAACTTCGGCAAGATTGATGCCGAAATCCTTCGCGTACTGCATGGCTCGGCGATGAGACGCTAGGCGAGAGCCACGCATCCTCCCGACCATTAACGAATTGACGACTCGATCCAATCCAAGCTCCAGCATGATTGGAAGCGCTCCGATGGTATCGGGAGTGCAGCCCTTCAATATCTGCGTGAGCATGTGGCTCCAAAGCGACTTCGGCGCCAGCTTCAATCGCTCGCAGATGATGGTGGAGACGACATGCCAATCGATCAACCCTCGACTATTGCAATAGGGCTGCGCTTCGGGCGGAATGAAAACACCAGGGATAGCGGTCATGCGGCGACCCGCTGGGGAGTCTTTGGCGCTGCTTCCATAAGATTCATGGCTCGCAGCTCTTTTTCCAGCGGTGCGCTATTGCGGACGCCTCGCGCAACCTCTCGGCAGTAGCTGGATGGGTACTTGCGCCCCAGCTTCTCAGAGACAATGCGAGAGACAGCGATCCAGTCTGTACGAGTTACGAAAATTTTCTGAGGCATCAGAGGCCGCTCCTTCTATGCTTTGATTGGGCTTTGCTGGTGCTGTACAAGAGCACTACAACCAACATACAATCGGATTGTACAGATGGCAAGAGAAATCACGGAGGAAGACCGCCTGATTGGACAGTCGATCTGGGAGGTTGCACGAACCTCTTTTCCCTCCAAAGGCGCCCTCGCAAAACAGCTTGGAGTCTCTGCGCAGTACCTAAACGCCTATCTGTCAGGAACAAACCGCCCAGGGATTGTGTTTTTGAAGAAGCTTGCTGACGCAGGCGTAGATATCACGAAGATCAAAGGGACGGAAGAGCTGCGAAACTTCGCCGTAAGAGACGCTTCAATCCCAGCTATTCATGCCGGTGCCATTCGCTTACTTGGGAAGAGGCGTCTCGAGGAGATCGCAAAAACCGTTGAAGCAACGCCCCGTGAGATCGAGGATTGGGATCTCGGGAAACAGCAACCCAACCATCGCCAACTTGCACTTCTCTTTAATGAGTTGTACAAAGCCGCAGCAGCCATTTCCCAGTTTCCTCAAGCCTCCCCCGCGGGCAAGGGAACTCGGCTCCGCCAAGGAAACGACATCTGACAGTTGTCGCCCGCAAGGGCAACCGCATCTACGTCGCCCCCGCTCCCCGTCCGAACCGCCCCAACTGACCCGCTCCACCGATACCCCGCATCTAGGAGAAATCATGAGCCCCGGAAAACTTGGCACAGGTCACGATCACGGAGGCCTCCGCGCCCATCCAACGACGAAGTGGCGCTGCGATGGGTGCGGTCAGTGGATGGAAATCATCTCTGTGGTGGTGCTCATTGACTCGATTCGAGGGCAATTGACGAGTCATCGCCTCATAAACAAGCAACACACGCTCTGCCTACATGGTCGGGACGTTGAAATCATCTGGCCAGGAATACAGCTGATTGGAGTTGATGGTCTTGCAATGCTGCTTGGATGGCTTTCTGGAGGATCCCATGATCCTTCCAGCGTCGCCGCACTGATCTGGCGATTCCACATCCCTCGCTTCGAGACGGTCCACCCATGGTTCCAAGAGCGATACGACGGCCGCCCTCTTTCTGATCCGAACGCATTCATGTGCATGCAAGAGGATCTCGACGCCATGATTCGGACGCTGGATGCTGCAGGGTGGCCACCACCAGCAGTTCGTGGCCGATACCTGCTCAAGGGAGCTACTCCTGCCAAAGCGAGAGTCCGCAGGGCTCCTGATTTATGATAGAGAAAGACATGGTATTCCACCGCGACCTAGTCGCCCACCGCGTGACTCTCCGCGTCTCCCCGACCTGACCAGGCCCATGCCAGGAGCCCCCATGCACGCAACGATCTTCGACAACACGACTACCACCGAACGCATCATCGTCCAGTCTTCGATCGGCCTCTTCGTCGCGACGCTGACCGTCTCCGGGTCGATCACCGCGACCATCATCGCAGGCATCTTGATGATCGGCGCGTGGTACTCGATCATCCAAGACGCCGCTGGCCGATGACGTATTCTGACTACGGAACCTGCGTTATCCTCGGATTTCCGGCGTGGTCGCGAGGCATTGCTTCCTGGAAGATCTGCTCGGGCGACCGGAGCGGCTCGATCCCCAGATCGGCCACGAGGGTCTCCGCGTGGACCTGCGCGAGATGACGCCAGTCCTCCCACTCGCACGAAGCCGCGCAGAAAAACAAGAGCGCATCAAGACACGATCGGATTCGCGTGTCGCGATCCGGGAACAACGAAAGGATATCGCCTCGTGACGAAGGCCTCCAATCAAAGCCGCTTTCCTTCTGTCGAATCATTGGACCTCTGGATCGAACCTGGGGCACTTGGGCTTCATGAGACATGGCACTTCTCCTTGGATGATCTCCCGTCCGGGATCCTGCGGTGCTGCGAGGACCGGAAGTGTCGGGATGGCGGCTTGAACCTTTTGGGAATGATCTCTGGATGGGTGGAAGCGGGGAAGACCTCGGTGGACGGAATGGTTGCTTGCGTGGGGCGCCAAGTCCTGATGCGCAAGCGCCGCGACTGTGCCAGCCGGTGGCTGGTGAAGGCGACTATCAGATACAAGGAGTGACTGCAAGGCAGAGCAGTCTCGCGCTGCTCTGCCGGCAGCCTGGTCACCAGGACCGGATGATCAGCTCCCCCCGCGGCTCGGTGGCGTTGGAGCCTCCGCCGACGGTGTAGCGCAGCTCGGTTCGCTCGATCTTGAGCCCCTTGAACGCCTTGCGCATCTCGGGGTGATCGTTGACGGAAATCACCATCCGCCCCTGGATCGCCCTGGCCATCTCCGCCAGGCGATCGTACTCCTCGCGGCCAAACGGAACCCCGTACCCCTCCGTTTCCCAATAGGGCGGATCGCAATAGATGAGCGTGTGTGGCCGGTCGTAGCGCCGGATGCATTCATTCCACGCCAGGTGCTCGATCGTCGTCTTGGCCAGTCGCAGGTGCGCCATGGAAAGCTCTTCCTCCAAGCGAAGGAGATTCAGTCGTGGCCCGCAGGTGGTACCGGTCCCGAATGTTCGGCTATCCACCTTTCCTCCGAAGCAGAGTTTCTGGAGGTAGTAGAAGCGGGCGGCTCTCTGGATATCCGTGAGAATCACTTCGGGCGTGATCTTGAGCCAAGAGAAGATCTCCCTGCTCACCAGGGACCACCGGAACTGGCGGACGAACTCGTCCAAGTGGTGTTGGACGATCCGGTAAAGATTCACCAGCTCGCTGTTGATGTCGTTGAGCACCTCTGCCTTCGATGGCTCCTTCAGGAAGTAGAGCGCTGCCGCTCCGCAGAAGGGTTCCACATAGCACTCGTGCTCCCCGAAGTGGGGCAAGATCAGTTTGGCAAGCCTGCGCTTGCCACCGATCCAGGGGACGATGGGCTTTGTCATGATTGGGTTGTTGCTCTGCGGGGAATTGGGTGGATGGGGTCTGTACTGGGGGAATAGGGGTGTCCCGCATTTCGGTTTCGTACGCTTGAAAGCCGTATGGAATGGCGTTTTGCGAGAGGTGGGCATATATTTCTTGACCATGAGCCTTCCAAACGCCTGGGACGAGCTGACGCTTGAGGACTTCCCTTTGGGGGGCTTGCGCACCCTTGCCGAGCACCTTGGCCCCCATGCGGCCACTGATGTCTGGAGGTGCTTGAAGGGTGGGCGCCTGGATATTCCGACGGGGTTCACCAGGTCGTTCAAGCTGCGCTACATCCGCGACCACTACAGTGGCTCCAACGCAGGTGAGATCGCCCGTCACTTGAACTGCACCGAGAAGTTCGTGCGCGACTCCTTGAACGCCACGATCAAGTCCGCCCCGATCGAGAATAGGCAGCTGAGTCTCATTTAGCGGCTCCGCCGAGCAGGTGGGCGCGGATGATTCCCTTGTATTCCTCGACGTCCGCATTCTGGATCACCATGAACGGGCGGGCGGGCGTTCCTTGGCTGGATGTCTGACGACGTGTCAGAAGCGAGGCGCGCGGACCCATGGGGCTCCCGAAGTTGAGCCGGGCGGCGTACTCCAAGTTCGTGGAGACAGTCGCCTCGGTCGCGGTGCTCTCCGGCATGAAGGAGCGCCTCAAGTGCCCATCCTTCTGTAGGAAGCTGGGTTTCCCGTCGGCTTTCTTCTCCCAGTGGCGCGGCCCTCCGAAGATCGAGCCAGCACGATTGAAGCGTCCACCCTTCTCGAAGTTTTCGTCGATGGAATTACGCATCTTGTGGGAAATGCGGCGCATCGGGCCTGACATGTCTCCACCGGCCTTGTCCAGATTGGCCAGCATGATCCGGGCTCGCCGGTCATCGACGACCAAGTGAGCTTCGTTGTTGCTCAAGCGCGTCTCCGGAGATAGATTGATGCTTGGGTATCGTCCGGAGTTAGCGGAATATGGCTGGCCGCTTGAGTCCGCCCACGGAAACGTGGACATCTCCATGGAGGAGTTTGCCGCCCTCCCCGAACGACGCCTTCCCCGCGCGTCATGGCAGTTTCTCCGCCAACCCCAACGCGCTCGCGCCAACCTTGGTGGCCGTCTTGAAGCGAAGCTGGTCACCCTGCGGGGCCGTCCAGGGAGTGAATACGATCTTCCACCGCAAGGCTTCGCTCGCCTCCTTGAACTCGGGGGAAAACGCCAGCAACGCCCCCGCCTTGTCCCAGCGCAACTCGTAGGTCTTCAGCAGATCGGGAAGCTGCGCAAGCAACTCGCGCGGCATGGCGATCCCTTTGGCCACTTTGGAGTCGCGCAAGGCGTGCGCCAATGCAACGTCATCGGCGAGCAGGAGTGGTGTCGAAAGGTCGAGCTTCCGGGAGAGCCCTTGGGTGGGATAGAACACCTTCTTGTCCAACGCCTGTACCGTGACTGGATCCAGGACCCCGGTGGCCAGGACTTGCTTGCGCGTGATCCACGTATTCTGAAGGACGTCCAGGTACTGGCTGAAATCGTTCTTGATGGCCGTTTCAACGTCCTGTTGAAAGGCCTTTCGAACGGCTCCCTCGGGAAGGTCTACGACTTTGTCGGCCAGCATCTGTTTGGTACGCCAGGAGAAGTCGCCCGGCCCGTAGTCCCATCCCGGTTGGGGATAGACGAACGAACTGGATCCAGGCGGCCGGTACCCGATGACGTCGATGTCCTTGCCTTGGACCTGGACCGTCTTGGTATTGAAGTCCTCGGGCGAGCTCTTCACAAGCGCCTGGTCGAGGGGCTTTCCGGTGCGTCGCTCGATGTCGGAGGCGTCGCCGTTGCGCACGCCGCAGTGGCATCCAAACCCCTGACGAGGTCTGTGGGTATACCAGAAGGGATCGTCGTAGCGGAACACCAAGCCAGCAAGAGCGACATGCGTTGGTCGGTGGTGCTGGGCAGATCCAAGGATGTATTCCCAATAGGGCATGTCGTCGGCGACTTCCATCATGCGTGCGAAATTGCCCGCATCGTAGGCGGTCGCCATGTTGGCGTCGTAGATGACCGCCAGACGGCGGGGGCTTCCCAGCTGGACGGTCTGGAGCTTGCCTGTTTGGGGATTCTCCACCTCTTGCTTTCCCCACCACCCTTTCGCCTGCAGCTTGGGGGCGAGCCCCTTACTCCAGGTCGCCTTGCTTTGGCCCTGCTCGATGGCCTCTGTCATGGACTTCTTGATATCGCGCAACAGATCCAGGCTGGTCGCTTTGGCGACGACGAAAGCGCGGTCGTTGGCATGCCGGAGCGTATCGCTCCAGTCCCAATGCTTTTCGGGTCCGCGAACCCCCTTCTGCTTGAAGAAGTCCACGACGTCCTTCGGCGACTTCTTGAACTGGGCGCGGAACTCCTCCTCAGTCATGAGCATCCATCCGGCCTCGCGTCTCTGCCAAAAGGAGGCACTTGGTCATGGCCGACTGAAATTTGTCGAAGGGAAGACCCGGGAAGATCTCGTCAAGCTTCTCCTCGAACTCGGCGAACGACGCGGACTTGTCGGCCAGATCCAGGATGGGCTGCACCAGCTGCTCGATCTGCCCTTGGAGTTCCTCGGGAGCCAGCTCTCCGAACAACTCCTTGAGGACATGCTCACCGTTGACGGCTTCTGGTCCGGGCTCGGCGAAGGAGGGACCGACCAGTCCCGTATTCCGGACCGCCATTGATCCGTTCGACGGAGCGTTGTCCACGCCGCTGAGGTGATCGGCGGCAATGCCGTATGTGTCCGTGAAGTAGGATGCGGTGAATCGCGCTCCCACCTCGTAGAGCCCCTTGTCGCGCTCCAGACGTCCCGTCTGCATGTCCTCGGGCATCTGGATGACAAACCGCGGCATGGGACCGGGCAGGCTGTTGATCTCCCAGATCCAGGAGATCAGCTCGTTCATGCAGCTCTCGACCAGGTTGGCGTCGTCGAGCGCCAGGTCGGCGCGCACCTCGTTGTGGACGGTCGCGGCCGCACGGGAGCCACTCGTGCCTTGGATCTCGGTCGAGAGCGTTTCACCCAGCCATGCCTTCGACATCTCGGAGTCGGCCCATTTTACCAGCTCTGGAAACGGAAGGGCGCCTCCCGCCTTGGTTTCAAGCAGCTCCACGGTGTTGTTTTCGGGGATCACCACTGCGGCAGCGCGGACCATCGCCTCCAGCTTGTAGAGGAGATCGAGCTTCTCTCCGTCGGCGGTGGATCCAGGAACCTTTCCAACCACCTTGGGAAGCCCGAATTTCTCGCAGAACATCATCCAAAACTTGAGGCCGCCCCGCTTGAAGGCCAGAGGCCAGAAGCATTCTGACAAGATGGGTCGACCGTAGGGGTTGAGGTAGTCGGATCGGTGGCGGGCAATCAAAAGTTTGCGCGGCGGCACCAGAACGCGCGCACCCTGGTCGGTGATGAATCGCGTCTCACCGCGCAGTCCAAACGTGAACCACTCCTGCGGGCGATCCACAACGCGCACCGGAACAATCCAATCGCTTGCTTCCCATACCACTTCCTGCACAGAGTAGCCCATGCCGGTCGCGGTCATGAATTGGTACGTCATCTCGCGGACATCGAGTTCGTCAAAAATTGTCTGCAGTCGTGCGGTCGCTCTCGCCGACGCGGAACCTCGTTCGATCGACCAGGGACGCGCCCGCACGGCAGCGAAGCGTTTTTGCATCACCGACGAGAGGTGCCCGTCCACCATTTTGCGATAGGTCGAGATGGACTTGCCCTCGGCACGCAGGATCGGGTCGGGATTGGCGAGACCGGTGATGTCGGCCATCGACACGAGCACCTGGCGGACGGTCAATTCGTCGCCAAGCCCTCCGACCAGGGCGGATTCCGCGAAGGCGTGCCCCCCGGAAGGGGGGGGCGGGGGGGTGGAGGGGGCCAAATCCCCCCCTTTGGACCCTTTTCGAGGCGTTTTTGGGTGCTTTCTGGACATCAGACGTCTCCTCCGGAGGGGGTACCACCCACGAATCGCCGGAATGCCGTTAGATCCCCGTTTAAATTTTGCCGCAGAGGGGTCGCCGCTACATCCGGGTACCCTGAAATCTCGGCGCCTTTTAGGGGCATCTCTGCGCCCGGAAGAGGCATCGCCACTTTTTGGGGCTCGGGCGGGGTGACCGCCTGGGGGGTAGCGGGTGCGGTTTTTGTCTCAAAACCCCGTAATCGGATCGCGGTTTGTCTCAAAACCCCGCGAAACCTGTGAGGCGTTTGAAGATCGTTTAAAGAATTTAAAGACCGATCTTCAAATCTCCGTCGAGCGCAATGCGTCGTTCCCGAATCGCGGGCGACGTGATGATCTCCCCGTGTTCCCGGCGCCACTCTCCGCAATCGCAAGCCGTGAATGGTGAACGTCTCGTCGAAACGCGCGTTGTGCATGGGTGAATTCTCCGAGAAATCGGGCTCGACGGAATCCGTCATTCCATCGCCGCCCATGAATCGAGATGACCGCGTCCGAATGGCTGCGGATCAAACGGGGTTGTCTCGGCGCGCAGCGGAAGGGACCTCGCGTCAGCAGGACCAGTGTCACCGGTACGCGCCGCCGCGATCGCATGGGCCAGCGCCCAGAAATGATCGCCGTGGCCATTCTCGTCGTCGCGCTTGGCGTCGTAGCGCGCCTTGTTGGTGATGCTCACGGTGCGTTGCACCGAGTGGAGGCTTTCGCGTTGCACTGGATCGACGGGGATCAGCACCCCCGAATCCTCGAACTCGCGAACCATGCGCGTGGCGAGTGCGTCCTTGATGCCTTCGGTCACATGGACGGAGTCGATCATATAGGACCCGAAGCGCTCCAGCGTATCTTCACCGAGCCCCGCGCCTAGTCCCGTGGCGTCGATCGAGGCGCGCACCATCTTCGGATGCGAAAGCAATAGCCACAGCACGTCCTTCTGCCGTTGGAACCGCGCCTTCTCCATCACGACCAGGTGGCGCGCGTGGAGCACCATCCCGCACAGCTCCAACACGTAGATCACCGTGAGATCGCGCTTGCGGCCCACGTCCATGCCCAGGTAGAGCGGACCCGTGACCTGGTTGAGTCCGAGAATGTTGTCGCGCTCGACCGACTCGATGAGCGAGTACGGAAGCAGCGCATGGGCTTCGTCCTGCGCTCGGCACATGTACTCCTCTTGGTACTGGGCCTCGTTCAGGCATTGCCGACGCAAGCGACGCAGGTACCCGGCACGCTCGGCATGGGTAGTGGGGCGCTTCTTCACACGGTCATACATGCCGTCGGCCACTGCCTCTTCAATCGTTACCGTGTGAACCGACCAGTCCGATTCGCTGGTACCGAGCCCCTCGTCTTCGTCGAGGTCGTCGAGGTTGGCGCGATCGAACTCGGGGTTCCCCAGTTTGTAGAAGGCGCACCCCTTCCCGTTTTGGGTGGAGAGGATGCGGATGGGGTAGCCCCATGCGCCCGCGACGGGCTGCGCCGCCTTCCACAGATCGCGGTCGCGGCCATGATGCGCGAACTCATCGAGCACCACCTTTCCACCCTTGGATCGGAAGCCGCTGGGGTTGGAGGACAGGATCGTGATCTTAGAACCGTTGTGGAATACCACCACCGTGGCCGTGGCCTCATCGGTATCGGCAACCTGGAGCGTCTCCAGAGTGCCCTCGCCATCGCCTAGGGCATCTTCGGCCACCACGACAGTCTGGACGATGAGGTTCGCCACTTCCACCCACATGCGCACGTAGTCGAGGTATTCCAGGCCCGCGGTCTTATCAGCAGAGGAGAACCACACCTTCAGGCCGGGGCGATCCACGCAGTCGAGGACATCCTCCAGGGATTGAGTCCAGGTACCTCCGATGCGGCGGCTCTTCACCAGCTTCTTCATGGGTGAGCGATCGCGCAGGTACCTGATCTGGTAGGGAAGCAGCAGATCGGCGAACGGTGCCAGGTCCGAGGCGTCGCGCAGTTCGGCCTCTGGAGCACCATCCTTGGAGACGTGCGACTTCCGCGTCTTGGGCAAATTCTCCGACCCTGCATTGCCGTCTCGCTTGGGGACCGTTCGGGATGCTTTCGAAGCAGAAGCCTTCACACCCTTCGAGGGGTGACTTTTCTTCGTAGAGTGGGGTGTCCCGCTTTTTGTGACAGACACCTTTGCCGACTTCGAAGGGCGGCTCATCGCAGGCCCAGCTTGTCGCGGATCTTGCGTTGGATCTCGTCTCGTCGCGCTTCCGGCGTGACAGGTCCGGGCTTGGGCGGATTCTTTGCCGCGTATCTCCAAGCATTGATCGCGGCTTTCACGATCTTGTCCAGGTTGGAGACTTGCTTGGGATCAAGGTTCCCGTTCAGGAGATCGTCCTTTATCTGGCGGGCCACGACCGTTCCCAGGCTCATCAGTTCGGCATGGAAGGTCTCGTCGTTGTTGGTGAGCGCGGCGCGCTGCTCATCCCAAGTCCCCTTGCCGTCCAGGTTGTCGGTCGACCAGGTCTGGAGCGATCGTTCCGAAATCCCCAGGCGCTCTCCGATGGCACGCTTGCTCAGGTGGTGGATCACGTAGAGGATGCGCGCCTGCTCGTAGAGGTCTTCGCGCTTGGTCATGGACCAGTCCGTCCGCGACGCTGCGCCTCGATCTCTTCGAGCTTCAGGAGTCGGTCGTGGCAGCATGCTTCGATGGTCTGTCGCGCATCCTGCGCGTCGGCGCGATACTGGCCGAACAGCTGTTCCCAACGCTTTTCATCGGCAGCCTGGCGCTCATCCCACCGACGCGACTCCGACTGGTAGTACAACAAGAGAAGGATCGCGAGCACCGCGCCGACGCCGAGTTGCCCGAGTGTTTTCGCGAAGAACTCTTTGCCAAGCGAGTTTACGCTGTTAGATTCGTTGGTGGTGGCCATAGACAGAATCTGATACCACCAACCTCCCCTCGCATTCCGCTGTTGCCCCCGATCTTCGCGTGGCGTGTCGCGTGGAAGGGCGCCACAGCTTTCGACTCGGCTTCCGGGCAGATTTAGAGCATGCCCAAACGTGCTCCACTTTCCGTGACGCCAGCCAATCCGTGGGTGAAGATCCTTTACCCCGGCACCCACACCTCGCTGTCTGGCAAGGCTGTGACTTTCACACCTGCCGACGTCTCGGCGCGCGTGGACTCCATCAAGGCGCAGCTCGCCACGGGCTACATGCCGCCCGCCGTCGTAGGGCACCCTCGCCACGACAGCCCTCGCGTGGCCTCGGTCGTCGACGTCAAGCTCCAGGACGGAGCGGCCTACCTGCGCGTCGACGAGCTGACGCCCGAGTTTGCGGAGTCATGCCGCAAGGGCGAATACAAGTACAATAGCCCAGCCTTCTACGCTGACGGCCGTCTGCGCCACCTCGGAATCCTTGGCGGCTGGAACTCAGCCATGAAGGATCAGCCTGCGCTTGAATTCGGCGAGGGAATGTTCGCGGAGTCCGATGCGGCATCGGGATGCACCGCCGACGACGTCCAGATGTTTGGCTGCGAAGCCGACTGGTGCAACGTCGCCGGGGGGTTCCTTTCCCGCCTGGTCTGGACGCTGCGCTCTCTGGGCTCCAACCTGCGCAGCCAGCGCGAGGCCTTGATCGAAAAGGAAGGCGTCGAGGCCGCCGACAAAGCGATGCCCGACTGGACCATCAAGGAGCTCGAGAGCCTCGAAGCTCCCGACCTTCCGTCGCTGAACAGTTGCGACGACGGCGCCACCCCCAGTCCCGCATTTGGCGACGGCACATCCAGCACCCCAGTACCCGCCCCGGCCGCCACAGCAACCCCTCCAGCAGCCGTCACTGTTGTGCCCGCAACGCCCGGGCTCACCGTTCCGTCGCCCCGCGAGGCGGAACTGCAAGCCCAACTCGAGGCCACCAAGAAACAGTTGACCGCCATCCAGGCCGAGGCCGCGGGCAAGGCCTTCGGCGAACGCTTGGACAAGGCTGCCGACGAGGGTCGCATGTCGCCTGTCCTGCGTGGCCATCTGGAGCACCTGTACGCCGACTTCACCTCAGGCGACCTGGTGTTTGGCGAGGGCGACCCGATTCCCGCCAACCTGGAGCGCATCATCGATGCCCTACCTCAGATCGTCGCCTTCGGCGAGCTGGGACTGGGACAGCCCCCAGCCTCTTCCATCAACCCACTCGCCGCTGACGCCTTGTCGCGGCACCCACACCCACCCACCGGAGCAACCGCATGACCGCTTTCACCGTCCCCAAGAGCGTCGCCGACGTCCTCCTGGTCGAATCTTCCACAGGTCTCTCCCGCGAGACTGGCATCATCGAAATCAACACCACCGTTGCCGTCGGGCAGGTTTTGGGCAAGAAGACCACCGGCACGACCACCAGCGCAGCCAAGGGCGGTGGCAACACGGGCAACGGCACGCTCACCATGGACGCCTCCACCCCGACGCTCGCCGGTGCCAAGTTGGGCGTGTACCAGGTGCGCTTCACCGCCGCGACCACGTTCATGGTCATCGACCCCGACGGCTACGTGGTCGGAGGTGGAGGCATCGTTGGCACGACCTGGTCGTCGAAGGTGAAGTTCCAGACCGCGGCGGGCGGCACGCCTTGGGTCGCTGGCGACGGCTTCGACCTCACCGTCGCTGCGGGCAACGGCAACTTGGTGCCCATCTCCGCCTCTGCCTTGGACGGCTCCGCCGTCCCCTGCTCGGTGGCCCTCGACGCGGTTGCATCGCAGGCGACTACGGCCAAGATCGGCACGGTCGCCCGCCAAGCGATACTTGCCGCCAGCGGCCTTGCCTGGAACGGCCTGACCACCCCGCAGCAGAATGCGGCCATCGCCATCATGCAGGCCAACGGCCTGCGCGTGCGCGCCTCCATCTGATCCTGACCCTCCCCAACGTCCTTTCCACCTGACCTACCTGCCATCCCTCCACTGGAGTTTCAAATGAAGTTCAAGAGCGCTTCCTGGGGTCTTCAAATCCTCGCCCTGACCCTGGTCTTGTGCGCCGTTGGCGCCTGGGCCGGAATCCTGCCCAACCACGTACTGGGATTGCCCCTGGGGCTGGACCATTCCATGCTTTCCGCCATTCCCCTGGTCGGCCTGCCCGACATGTTCACGGTGACAAGCCTCACCGACTCGATCACCAAGCTCCCCTACACGCCGACGAAGATTGGTGATTCCGGGCTCTTCAGCGAAACAGGAATCACCACTCGATCGATCACGATCGACGAGCAGCAGGGACGACTCGTCCTGGTCCCGAATACCTCCGTCAACGATGATCCTGTGCCCCAGACACGCAATGCCCGCAAGAGGCGCGTGCTCTCGGTGACGCACATCCCGATTCAGGAGACTATTCGGCCCGAAGAACTCCAGAACCTGGTACCGTTCGGACAGGACACCATCGAGGCCCAGCAGGCGCGCGTCATCAACGACCGCCTGGCGGCCATGAAGGCCAATCTGGACGTCACCCGCGAATGGCAGCGCCTGGGTGCCATCTGCGGGCAGATCCTGGACGCCGACAGCTCGGTCATCCTCGATCTCTTCGCCGAGTACGGCATCACCAAGCGCACCCAGAGCGTGGCACTCTCGGTTGCAGCCACCGACGTGCGAGCCGCGATCATGCAGGCCAAGCGCGCAGGCGAGGCAGCTCTCGGCGGCGTGATCGTCAAGGGCTGGCGCTGCTACTGCGAGCCCAGCTTCTTCGATTCCTTCGTGGGCCACGCCAACGTCCAGAAGGCGTTCGCCAACTACCAGGAGGCACAGGACCGCATCGGCGGCGACCTACGCACCGGGTTCACGTTCGGCGGCGTCGAGTTCATGGAATACAACGCGACCGTGTCGGGCCAGCAGTTCATCCCGACGGGCAAGGCCAAGCTGTTCCCCATCGCTCCGGGCATCTTCCGCATGTACAATGCCCCGGCCAACTACAACGAGACGGTCAACACGCTGGGCATTCCGTATTACGCCAAGTCCGAGCCGCGTGAACTGGGCAAGGGCTGGAAGATCGAGGCCCAGACCAACCCGTTGGCTATCTGCACCTACCCCGAGACCCTCACGGAATTCACGGCGACCTGATGTACTGCGCCGTCGACGATCTTCGCACCGCCCAGCCCGATCTCCGTCTGATCGAAACGACCGACGATGCCCATCCCAACGCGGATGGATCGTTCGGGGTCGCAATCGCAGAGGACATGATCGATCTGTCATGCGGTGTCATCGACGGATACATCGGCTCTCGCCTCACGCTACCCCTACCCGTGGTCCCGCGTGTGCTCACCAAGATCGCTGTGGACCTGACCCTCCACGCGCTCTACGAACGCATCGGGGCCACGGGACCAGGGACCCCCATGGAGAAGCGTCGCGACAATGCGATAGCCCTCCTGCGCGACATCGGTTCCGGAAAAGTCTCTCTGGGCCTTTCCGCGATCGAGTCGGAAGCAATCGATCCGCCCCCAGGGCGCGCCCAAGTCTCAGCCGGTATGGCTCAGTTCACCATGGAATCAATGACCTCCATGGACACCATGAATTCGCTCGGAGGCAATTGGTGAGCATCGTCGGAAATCACGATATCGAGCAGGCGATCTACAGCCTGTTCACAGGGGCAGATCGCCGATTTGCAAAAGTCGATCTGGGAAGTTTCCCCGATGTCATCAAGCCCGGATTGAATGTTGCTGTATCCTCCGGGACATTCGCTCGAGAATCCATGGCGGAATTCCGCCAAGACGTGAATATCGTATTGCTTGTCGCGGTCAAGAATCTGCGTTTGGAAATTGAACGACGCAAATTGGCACATCCGCTGATCGAATACGTGATCCAAACCCTGGTGGGATCCGAGCTGAATCTCGATATCGAGATGATCGAGCCCACCGGATGGAGCGAACAGACCTCGAAGGACCATTTCACCGCTGGTGAAAGCGTCTTTGAGGTGCGTTTTTCGACCGCTTACAGAATCTCTGCGGCGCCGCCTTCCACGGCGCAAGAGCACGCTCTCACCGAGATCCTCAACGAGTACCGCCTGCACCAGGAGAATCCTCCGACAGTCAGCGATACCATACCCATCGGAGCCGCCCCATGAGCAGAGGCATTCTCACCGTCGTGGCCGTGGGCGACGATCCTGTTCCCATGGAAGGCCTGGTCGGCTGGATCGGCAAAGAGCCCGTCCAGGTGCCGAACTCGTTCTACTACCGCCGCCAGATCACCGACGGCTCGCTCGCGGAAGCGCCCGAGACCACCCCTGCAGGCTCCTCCAGCCCGGCACCGGCTCCAACCGCACCAACTACGACCACCGCACGCCGAGGCCGCGACCAGGCAGCCTCGGCTCCCGACACCGACCCCACCATGTCCACCGGGACTGAGGAGACTGTGAAATGACGATTTCTGTCAGCACCATTCCAAGCAACCTGCTCAAGCCGGGCCAGTATTCCGAGCTGAACACCCTCTCCGGCCTCAAGGGCTTGCCTGCCAACACGCAGAAGCTGCTCCTGATCGGCCAGATGACGGCTGCCGCCACCGTGGCCGCTGCCGTGCCTACCCAGGTCTTCAGCCCTGCCGAGGCCGCAGCCTACTTCGGGCCAGGATCGATCCTGCACCGCCAGGCACTTGCCGCATTCGGCGTCAACCGCAACCTCACCCTCTGGATGGTCGGCCAGGCCGATGGTGCGGGCACTGCCGCGACGGGCACTGTCGTCTTCACCGGTACCGCCACCGGTGCGGGATCATTCGTGCTACTTGTGGGCGATGACCGCGTGGAAGTGCCGTTCGCGGTCGCCCAGACTGCCGCAGGCATGGCCACCGCCGCCATCGCTGCGATCAACGCCAATACATCGCTTCCCGTCACCGCGACGGCCGCGACAGGAACCGTCACGATCACCGCCAAGAACAAGGGCACCGTCGGGAACCAGATCGCACTGACTGGTGCCATCTCCGGCGCTGGCCTGACCCAGGTCACCGCCGCGGCCCTGACCGCAGGCGCCACCGACCCGACGCTTCAGACCACGCTTGATGCCATCTTCCCGGGCCAGTTCCACATCATCAACTACTGGAGCCCTCTCCAGGCGGACCTCACGTCGTTGGCCGCACACCTGGTCTCGGTGTCGTCGTCGCTGGAACAGCGTCCTGGTCGCGGCATTGTCGCGGCGCTTCCGCAGTCGATCCTGTCGGCTGTCGTGACTCTGGCCACCACGACCAACTGCGAGCGTCTCACCCTACCATACCTGCGAGGCTCCATCAGCCCCGCTTACGAGATCGGCGCCTCCGTCGCGGCCGCCGTGGCGTCCGAGGAGAATCCGGCGCGTCCGCTCGACGGCGTATTGCTGCCTGGTGTCACCATGCCCGTGACCTCGTCCCTGCTGTCGCGCACCGAGCAGGAGACGCTCCTGGCCGCGGGCGTGACCCCCCTGGAAGCGTCCGGACAATTCGTATCCATCGTGCGCCTGGTCACCACGCGCACGGTCACCAACGGAGCCACCGACCTCACTCTGCTCGACAGCGCGACGATCGCAACGCTCGACTACCTGCGGTTCGCGTGGAACACGCGCCAGAAGATCCTCTTCCAACAGATGGCCCTGAACGACCGGGTCCTGTCGGCCATCCGCGAGGCCGCCGTGTCGCTGTGCCTCGAACTGCAGGATGCCGAACTCCTGCAACACGTCGGCGACTACAAGGCGCAATTCATCGCTGAGAGAGACCCGAACTATCCAGGGCGTGCGCGGGTCTCGATTCCGGCACCCATCGTTCCCGGTCTGCACCAGACCTACACCCGCATCGACCTCCTGGTCCTCTAAGGAGCACATCCATGTCTGCTATTTCGAAAATCATCCTGAGCTGGGAAGGCAAGGAGATCAAGGAGTTCGCGAGCTTCACCGAGAAGTCGGTTAAGCATGGCGAGCAGGTTGCTCTCGTCAACGGCACCACCTTCTGTGAACTGACTCCCCAGTACGCCTTCGAACTGGAGTACGTCGAACCCATCGAAGGGCCGTTCGACTTCCAGGCGACCGTGGCAACCCCCGCCACCGTGACGATCCTCTACCAGGGAAAGCGCAAGCGCGTGTACCGTGGCGTACAGTTGCTCGAAGAGGGCGACGCCAAGGTGGACGGCAAGTCTGCCCGCACCCAGTCGTACACGTTCATGGCTACCGACCGGGATGATTCGTGATGAGTCTCCTCGAACGCGTCCGCGCTGGCACCAAGAACTTCCAGATCATCGCTTGGCCTGGCACCAAGGTGAAGGTCAAGATGCGTGTGCTATCGCGTAGCGAGTTCCAGGAGGCGAACTTCGCAGCCTACCAGCATTTTCGCCAGTACGAGATCGCGGTCGAGTCCCACACGGTCGAGGCTTACGAAGACGAGAAGACTCTCCAGTTGCTGTGGAGGGCATTGTCCGAGATCGATGGCGACGATGCAGGAAAGCCAGTTGCGGCCAACATCGACGTATTCCGAGCCGAGGTCACCAAGGACGAGATCAACGCATTGGTGGAATGCTACGGAATTCTGGAGGAGGAGTGCTCTCCCAACCAGGATCGTATGCCGACGGAAGAGTTCGACGCATTCCTGGAAACCCTAAAAAAAAAGCCCGACGAGATCCTTGGATCAGTGCGCAGTATCGTCTTTGCGAAAAGGCTGCTGCGTTCTTTGGTGAGTCCTCCAGAGATCTGACCGACGCCCAGTGGTGTTTGCTCTTCGTGCTTGAATCGGAGGAGCAGGAGAGACGCCTTCACCCAGATCGCCAGGTAATCCTGGAGGATGACGATGGACACAGTCAAACTTGGGATCGAGCTCAGTACCGCGGGACTCAAGGCAGGAGCCAAGCAAGCCGAAAAAGATCTCCGCGAGCTTGGTACTGAGGCGAAGGGTGTTGGGCGCGATTTCGACAAGCTGGCAACCGAGGGAAACCAGGCTGAAGAGACGATCAAGGGCGTTGGAAATGCGGCGGAACGCGCAGATCGGCAGACCGCCGGACTCAGCTCCAGGCTGAAGAGCGGAGCCGCCAGCCTCGGTCTTTCATCCAATGCCGTTCGCGGAATGGGGAGGTTGATCTCGAGCGGATCGGACAAGCTCGCCAACCAGTACACCGCCCTGGCGGGAAGCGCTGGAATCGGACTTGCGTTGAACAAGCAGATGCAGCTCAACGACCAACTTACCCAGATGGGAATCGCGGCTCGCGATGCGAATGGAATGATCGACGGGAAGGTCTTCTCCACTTGGTTCAAGGACACCAAGACCGAGATCATGAACGTCTCCAAAGCGACCGGGCAAGGCGCCGAGGATCTCGCGGCAGGCATGCAGGCGGTCGTTCAGCGCACCGGAAATATCAAACTCGCATCCGACAACTTGAAGCTCATGGGAGAGACGGCAACAGCGTCCGGATCTGCTGTCGAAGATGTTGGCGCGCTCATTGCCAACCTTGGATCCAAGGCCGGGATCGACGGTGCTACCCAGATGCGTCAAGCCATTACGCTTCTGTTAGCCCAAGGCAAGAGTGGCGCCTTCGAACTCAAGGACATGGTCACGAACGGAGAGCGCCTATTCTCGGTGATGTCCCTCTTTGGAAAGGGTGGGCAAGACGGCCTGAAGTCGTTCGGTGCGTTTGTACAAATGGCGAGGACAGGCACAGGAAGCGCAGACAATGCAGCGACCGCGATCGAACGCCTGGGTGCAACTATGGCCAATACCAAGAACATCGAGAAGCATCTCGCAGGCGTTGGAATCCATGTGAAGCTCGATCCCAAAGCCGATGCGGCGACCAACATCAAGAAGGTCATCACCGCATCGAAAGGTGATCTCCAAAGATTGACCGCGAGCCAGGCTTTTGGCGAAGAGGGAATCCGTGCGCTCTCAACCTTCGCCAACGAATTCGCAGCGGGCAGAGGATTCCAGATGTTCGACGCCTTCCGTGACGCAGGCGGAGATATCACCAAAAACGTCATGTTGCAGGAGGACTTCAAGACGCGCGTCATGGATTCGGCATTCCAGATGAAGCGATTGATCGCCACGATGCGCGACTTTGGGGACAAGACGCTTTCTGGACCACTCTCGAAACTCACCAGCGCCATGGAGTGGATCAATAACCATGGAGAGCTGACAGAGAATGTCCTCAAAGGAATCACCGGCGCCATCGTCGCGCTTGGCGCCGCCGTGACGCTGGTGAAGCTGAATCAGTTGGCGCGTGATATTGGATCTGTTTTCAGAGGCGGAAAAACTGGAGGCGGATTGCCTGGAGCTGGCCCACTTGGAAGCGTCACCCATGTCTGGGTCGACAACATGGGCGTAGGAATGGGTGGTGCTGCGGCCAACAGCGCGGTCGCAGTCGAGGAAGCAGCAGCACAAGGCGCCGCGAAGTCTGGAGTGATGGCGCGCCTGTTTCCCACCTTCAGTAGTTGGATCAGTTCGTCGGGGGCATGGATCAAAGGGGGTATCAACTCTCTCAACACATGGGGCAAAGGCATGGGCTATGCCGCCGAGCGCATGCTTGGTCGCACGGCTGCCGGCCGCATGGCGATGAACGCTGGATCCAGAGTGGCGGAATACGGTTCGCAAGCATGGCAACGATTCGCATGGGGAGGCGCTGGAGCAACAGCCAATCGCTTCTTTGGAAGCGTGCTCGGAAAAGCGGCTCCATTTGCAAAAGGCGTGATCGGTGGGTCATTGCTGGCGCTTCCGATTGAGTACGCCATGAATGGTATCAGCTTGCGTTCGACCGCGGCGGGTCTGGGTAGCACTTTCGGCGGAACCCTTGGTGGTATGGGGGCGGCTGCGCTCGGGATTCCAACCGGAGGCATCGCATCACCCGCACTTGGATTTGCAGGGATGGTGGGAGGCGGTATTGCTGGACGCGAAGCGAGCCTCGCCATCTACGATCTCATCGCGAGGATGATCGCATCCAAGAATGAGGCGGATGCATCCGGGTCTGGAGCTGGCTTCGCACCCCAGTTCAATATTGGAGTCAACTTCGATGCGATGGGCCGACCGACGACTACCGTGGCTGGCCCTGGCGCTTCGATGATGCGCGTGAACTCGCAGAACCTTGGTCCTGCGTGGGGTCTCCCGATGATGATAAGCGGATGATCGTAGCCAAACGCATCATCAAGATTGGCGGCTACGTCGTACCGTGCGCCGACGTCGACGAGGAGCGCAAGAGTTCCGTCGTGCGCCACGAGTACCCGGGGCATAACGGGGCAGACCTGGAGAGCCTCGGATGGAAAGCCACAGAGCACAAGCTCCGCGCTACGTTCTCGTCCTCCCAGTTGCCCGAATGGGATGGCATCAAAGGCGTTTTGAAGAACGGTTCAAGCGCCGTTCTTGAACACTGGGAATACGGCGACATCGACGTCCATATCGAGTCCGTCCATATCAAGTACGACCACCGCATCAATACGGTGGAAGTGGACTTCAGCGTCATCGAAGACGGTATCGACAAGACCGTCACGATCCGGGTCTCCGCCAAGGACGTCGCCGCAGGCAAAGCGCAGCTGCTCGCCACTACCGCCGCGGATATCTGCGCGAAACAGTTCTACCCCGGCGCGGTACCAGCCCCCGACCTGAATGACCCAAACTGGCTGGAGAAGCTCGGCGATCTGGGCTCCAAGGCCAACGCCCTGGTACGCAGTCTTCGCACCGACACGCAACGCCTGGACGGACTGATCGCCTCCGTGACCTACCCGGTGAGCGCTTCCCTCAACGCGCTCGAATTCGTGGCGGAGCTTCCCGGACAACTCGGCCTTCGTTTGGCCACGGTCATGGACCTGATGCAAGGACGCGTGGCAGGATCACCGGATCCCGCGACGATGGCCAACCACTTCCTGCGCGACCTGGATGCACTCGTCGCGACCTTCAACGGCACAGCATCGGAAGGCTCTGCCAAGATCCTGGCCGCCTCGCAGGCGGCACAGACGGTCGCGAGTGTGATGGCCTCCGATGAAGACCGCCTACGCGCCATGCAGGCCTACGAGACCAACACGGCATTCGACGACTCGGGCCGCTGGGTGGCGCAAGCCGCTTCTCCGAAGTCGCTGCCCGCAACCGCGACGCAGATGGAAAATCTTGTCGGGCGTGCACGCCAGATCATCCAGGCCGCACGGACCTGGGTGGACGATCCCGCTGACCTCGATGTCTTGGCTTTGTCACTGCAGGACCAGTACCGCGACCGGCTCATCCAGTTCGAGCAGATCCGCGAGATCACGGTCGTGACGCCTACTCCATTACATCTGGTGTGCCACCAAAATGGACTCCCCTACAACACCGCCGAACGCATCGCGCTTTTGAATCCCCAGATCAAGAACCCCACGTTCGCACAGGGGAGGATTCTGATCTATGCCTCGTGATTCTATTCGCCTGATCATCGGCTCCTACGAGTTTACAGAGTGCCAGAGCATGGAGATGGTTTCCGATCTCTACAGTCCGTCCGGATCGTTCAATTTTTCGCTAGGACAGCGCATCTCGGCCGCATCCGGAACACGGTGCAGCGTGCTGATCAACGGCCAGATGGAGCTGACCGGCGTCATCGATCAGGTCGAGGAGAGCCAGGACAAGTCCTCCCATACCTGGACCGTCACTGGACGATCCCTGGTTGGGCAGATCGAAGACTTCTACGTCACCTCCTGGATGTCTCCGCCGACGACGCTTGCCGCCGCGGCCAAGAAGTACCTGTCTGAGATCCCATACGTGAACGAGCTGCCATACTCGATCGAGGGTGACGATCCATCCGTCTCGCATGCGCGCCTCGATGTGGGCGACACGGCCTTCAAGCTGCTCAACGAGTTCGCCATGAACCGCGGCCTTCTCTTCTGGGCCAAGCCGGATGGATCGATCATTTTCGGGAAGGCTAAGCGCGACGGTATCCCGGCCTTTCGGATCACGGGCTCGGTGGTCGAGCAGCGCAGGCGCGTCGAGAACACATCGAAGCTTCACTCGGAAATCTGGATCGTGTCAGATTCTGATGAAGGCCACCGGACCCACATCGCGAAGAACGCGAGTGTGACGGTTCGGAAGCCCTTCGCCGCCCCCTACAATGGACACGACAGCAATGGCCTCGAAAAGCAGGCTGCCCAGTACCTGCGCCAGGAGAAGTTGTCCTCGTTCCAGCTGGAATACATGGTGAATGGATTCTCGCAAAACGGGAAGAACTGGACCATCAACGAGCTAGCGCAAGTCGATGACGACGAGTTCGGATTGCAGGACACCTACCTGATCTGTCGCCGGACTTTCCGGTACACCCGCAATACAGGATCGACTGCATCCCTGATTTTGTCGCCAATCCTCGCTGAAGACGTCTTCAAGGCGTATCCAAAGAAGCGCAAAAAAGAGGAGGAAGCATGGTGACGTGGTTCCGAGGAGTCGTCCAGTCCGCCAAGGATACCGCCAGCGGTGTCCGCATCGCCAAGGCGATCGGGCGCGGAGTTCGAGAGCTCTCCGACGTGGCGCTCCACCAGCAGCGCGGCTTCACCTCCGTCCCTCTCGATGGCGAGACCGCGGTGTTCCTGCAGGCCAACGACCTGGTCGTCGCCATCGCCTCCGGGATGAAGGACAAGCCAAACGCCGAGCCTGGAGAGACGGTCCTCTACTCCAACTCCGACACGAAGGTCTCGCTCAAGCCAGATGGAAGCATCCTGGTGAAGGGCACGACGGTCGTCATCGAAGCCGACCAGGTCGCCAACGTCATGGCTCCGCAGATCGGCCTCGGGAAGGACGGTCTCCTCGGGACTCCGCTGGAGCGTCCCGTGACGACCGGCTGTGAGTGCATCTTCGGCGTCAAGCACCCAGTCGGCGCCGCTGGCGTCACCCTCCCCATGGTGCCATCGCCATGAGCATGGACAAGACCCGACTCGCCAACACCGCATTGGCTGCAATGGCTGCCGACGGCATGTCGGATGTCGATGCGCCGCAGGTATTCCGCGGCAACACCGCATCCGCCGCCCGCGTGCTCGCCGAGGCACTCGCCGCGGGCGTCGTCACCGAGGTCGAGGAGCATTACGCCGGAGGTGGATCCAGTACCACGACAGGAACTGCCGTGAAGCAGTTCACCGTGGGGGATGGCTCCTCCAAACTGATCACCATCGCCCACAACCTTGGCTCGCAGAACATCATCGACGTCGCGCTGAAGCGCATCGCCGACAACGCCCAGTGCGTGGTCGGATGGGTCGCACCCGACGCGAACACGATCACGCTGTCGTTCGGAGTTCCTCCTGCGGCATCGAGCCTGGTCGCCTCGATCCTCTACATCGCACCCTGACCACCCATCACCAACGGAGACAACATGGCACAGTCCATCCCCACCAATCATTCCCGCGCCCTCAATGCGCGCGCGCTGCGTCTCGACCAGAGCGTCGTTGATCTGACTCGCTACAGCGGTTGGCAGTCAGTCGCCGAGCAGGAACTCGAGGAGGCACGCACGCGCCACGCAGACAAGTTCCTCGGCGGTGAGGAGTTGCTCACGCTGATCGATTCCGATGCCGTTGTTGCAGCGGATGCGCGCAAGGCCGCGAAGGGAGCAATCTGATGTCCAACAGCAGCACCACCTACGACATCAAGTTCGACTTCAAGGGCGCTGTCGCGATTCTGAACGTCCACCAGCATGGTCTCCTCAGTGGAGACGGTGGACCCGAGCGCATCAGACTCTACGAGGCGCTCCTCGAACCGGCGCGCAAGCACCAGGAGTTGGGCAAGCCCGATTCGGCATTCGATCTCGAACTCAAGGTGACGTCCGGCACCGTGAAGGCTTGGCTGGCTGGCGCCGCCAACAGCATCATGCGCCACCCGAACGTCCAGGCCGCTCCCGGCCTCCCGCCAGTCCCCATGAACGACACGCACGTCGAACAGCTGTTCAACGCGGCGAAGGCTCTGGGATTCTCCAAGGAGCTCATGAAGAAGGTCCCTTCGTTCAATGCTGGCGACAATCTGCTTCAGCGGGATGCCGAGGAAGAGGTGATCGAGCGCGACACCACCGCAGGCGCACCGGAAAGTGATCCCACCAGCGGCAGCAGCATACTCGCGGGCTCCTCGGATTCGTCCGATCCGTCCACCGAGTCGTGATTCTGAGGAGGGGCGATGTACGCGATTCTCGATGATGCCGAGGTTCACTCGCTCAAGATCGCAGGGCTCGCCCCTCCGGCTGTTTCTCCCGCTGTCATCCTCGAAGACAAAACTCTCTCGTTCCAGGATGCGACCACCTTCCGAGACCTGATCAGCGCAGAGCCCAAGCTGTCGGTACCCACCACCAGCGGATGGGTTCTGTCGAGCACCGATGCGGGCGTCAAGTCCTGGGTCGCTCCGAACGCCCACAGCCACACCCTCGCCGACGTGGTCGGGCTGGCAACCTCGCTCGCGACGCTGCAGACGCAGATCGACCAGAAGTTGTCGACGGTCACAGCGGACGCAACCAGTCGCGCGGCGAACACCGTCTACGCGGGACCGGATGGATCCGCTGGCGCTGCGGCATTCCGAGCGCTCGTCGCAAATGACATCCCCAGCCTGAACACGTCCAAACTCACCAGCGGAATACTGAGCACATCACGCGGCGGAACAGCGAAGGGTTCCTGGTCGCAGTTCGATGTCCCGTTCCTTTCTACGGCTACTGCCTTCGGAGCGGTCGCTGCGAATACGACGACGTCCATCAAGTCCCTCGTCATGACAGGAACCGGCAGCGTTGGAGCAGCGCCAGCCTGGGCTTCCGTCGTCACCTCCGTCGCAGGAACCACCGTCCTCGCGGCGAACACGACCGCGACGACTGGAGCGGTGGCGCTCGCCTGGGCTGGGAGCGCGTCGAACCTCGTTGCCGCTGATGGATCCACTGTCGCCGTCAGCTCGCTTGCAGCCGCGGCGCACACGCATCCTATCGCTGATGTGACCGGCCTTCAAACAGCGCTCGATGCGCGTCTCACCACCGTCACTGGTGATGCTACCAGCCGCACAGCCAACGCCGTCTACGCAGCCCCCAACGGCGCGGCTGGTACCGCAACCTTCCGCGCCCTGGTCGCCGCTGATCTCCCCACCAGCGGCGTCACCGCTGGATCCTACGGTGCCGCGGCGAACACCCTGACGGCTACCGTCGACACCTACGGGCGCGTCACCGCGATGGCTGCGACTGCCATCGCCATTGCAGCCACCCAGCTCACCAGCGGGACGTTGGGCACGGCGCGCGGCGGAACAGGCGCAACAACCTGGTCGCAGTGGGCTGTCCCGTACCTGTCGACCGCGACCGCGATGTCCGGTCTCGCGCCCAACACGACGACGTCCATCAAGGCCCTCGTCATGACAGGAACCGGCAGCGCTGGAGCCGCGCCCGCATGGTCTTCCGTGCTCACGTCGATCACCGGCACGACCGTCCTCGCGGCGAATACGACCGCGACGACTGGAGCGGTGGCGCTCGCCTGGGCTGGGAGCGCGTCTAACCTCGTTGCCGCTGATGGATCCACTGTCGCCGTCAGCTCGCTTGCAGCCGCGGCGCACACGCATCCTATCGCTGATGTGACCGGCCTTCAAACAGCGCTCGATGCGCGTCTCACCACCGTCACTGGTGATGCTACCAGCCGCACAGCCAACGCCGTCTACGCAGCCCCCAACGGCGCGGCTGGTACCGCAACCTTCCGCGCCCTGGTCGCCGCTGATCTCCCCACCAGCGGCGTCACCGCTGGATCCTACGGTGCCGCGGCGAACACCCTGACGGCTACCGTCGACACCTACGGGCGCGTCACCGCGATGGCTGCGACTGCCATCGCCATTGCAGCCACCCAGCTCACCAGCGGGACGTTGGGCACGGCGCGCGGCGGAACAGGCGCAACAACCTGGTCGCAGTGGGCTGTCCCGTACCTGTCGACCGCGACCGCGATGTCCGGTCTCGCGCCCAACACGACGACGTCCATCAAGGCCCTCGTCATGACAGGAACCGGCAGCGCTGGAGCCGCGCCCGCATGGTCTTCCGTGCTCACGTCGATCACCGGCACGACCGTCCTCGCGGCGAATACGACCGCGACGACTGGAGCGGTGGCGCTCGCCTGGGCTGGGAGCGCGTCGAACCTCGTTGCCGCTGATGGATCCACTGTCGCCGTCAGTTCGCTTGCAGCTGCGGCGCACACGCATACGCTTGACGGTCTGAGCGATGTGACGATCACGTCGGTCGCGTCTGGTGAAGTGGTGAGGTGGAATGGCGCCGCATGGGTGAACAACACGCTCGCCGAGGCAGGAATCCAACCGGCGGGCGCTTACCTGACAGGCAACCAAACGATCACGTTGTCGGGCATCGTGACCGGGTCCGGAACGACAGCGATTACGACCAGCATCACGGATGGGGCGCTATCGTTTGCGAAGACCGGCGGGTTGCAGGCATTTTACAATGGCGCCAACTGGGGCAACTCATTTGAATCACCGGATCCATTTACCAGCCGATCTAGTTATGCGGGTCAAGGAGGCGTGCGGACTGCGTATGGTGCTGGCCCGTCCGGGACGGCGTGGTACAATATGGTGGATGTCCGGCACTACAATACTTGGAGCGCTGGAGTTGTTTATGGTGGCGAATTAGTATGGGGAATGACGAACTACATAAACAAAATGTCGTTCCGGAGCCGCGCCTCTGACGGCGCTCCGCAGGCGTGGTATGAAGTTGCCGTTCAGGGAAATGCTGTATTGTTTGACAGCGTCATTACGTCCAATAACGGTGCTGGACAGAACGTCCGGATAGGAGATGATCTCTGGATCGGAGATATTAACAAAGGCGCTACAGCTCAATTGAGTGGGGCAAACACCGATAATGCCACAAGCGCCTTTTTGAAATTTGGTACATCCGGGCCAACACTTGGATACGATGGGACCACCTTTGGTATTTCTGGGTCCACCGGCACTTCCGTTGGGATCACGTTCAAAACCGGATCAATGGACTCTGGCACAGCAAAAGGACGCGTCACAGCCTTGATAAATGATCAGGGTACCGGACAAGCTGACCTCGTGCTCTATAATTACAATGGAACCACTCTTGCGGAAGCCATGCGGTTGCGTGGATATGACAACTCTGCGTGGTTCTACGGCTTGGTCGCTCCTGCAACCGGTATTTCTTATGATCTGGGAAGTAGCGGTAATCGGTGGAACAATCTGTTTGTTGATGGTATCCAGTTGGGAGACGTGTCGAAGCTCACTCACAATGGTACCTCTGTGTTCGCCGTCAGTTCAGATACTACGCTCCCTGCTCCTACCACCATTGGGACAATGCTATTCCTTTACGCCGACTCGGCTCCCTCGGCAAGCATCTATATCACGGCACCTTCTGGATACACTTTAATTTATCGATCTTCTGGAACCACGACGGTTTCGGCAGATACGCTAGTATTCAATAATCGTGGCGCCATCGCCATAGCGGTGCCACGGTACAACGCGAGCAATGCGTGGTTTATCATTTTTTGATGCGTCCGGCACTGATTCGAGCTTGGTTTGGATGATTATCGAGGGCCTCAGAGCGGAATTTCCGAGGAGGAATGATGCGTTCCCGCTGTCGGGGGCGGAAATTTCCGGATAGCTGGACGACAAGGGCGACACGACCTGGGCGACAGGCTGACGCGGCCGGGAAGCCCTAAACCCCTCTCAAACGCCCATTTCATGCACCTTCCACGTCGATTTGAGACGATACCTCTGCATCCTGGGAATGTTTCCGGTTTTGCGGGGTTTTGAGACGGACGGGCGAAGCGCCTTCCGGTTTTGCGTTGGCACGAAATTTCTACGAGCGGGGTCGTGAGACAGCGAAACCCAGTGTTTATGCGGGCTCCGAGGCAGTCTCACCCTCGTCGCTCCGTCTCACGATTGCCGCTTCTTCATAATCGCGCGACTGAACCTACCCTCCTCACCCACGCCCTGTCAACGAGGCGTCCTTCCAATCGCAGGAAACCAACCCCGCATGACTCGCCTTCCTCAGTGCGCCCGCAGATGCTCAAACGCTACTCGGCACGCCATAAACAAAAAGCCTCCGCAACCCAAAGGCTACGGAGGCAGAAGAACTCCTAGAGCAATTCTTGCGAGCGGGATGCGAATCCCTTCCCCCCCGACCCCGACCGCATCTGAGACGGTGAGAAGAGGAAAAAGGGAGTGCGCGCCCGCGCAACCGAATTACGCGAGAGTAGCCTTGCGGGAAAGGCGGACCTTGCCCTGGCCATCGATGCCGATGCACTTCACCGAGATCTGGTCGCCCAGAGCCACGACATCTTCCACCTTCTCGACACGACGATTCTCGAGTTCGGAGATGTGGACGAGGCCTTCCTTGCCGGGGAGGAATTCGACGAACGCGCCGAAGCTCGTGATCGACTTCACCTTGGCATTGGGATAGGTCTTGCCGACCTCGGCTTCCATCATGAGCTCCTGGACCATGCGGAAAGCCTTCTGGCCAGCCTTGCGCGCAACCGCGGAGATCGTGACATTGCCACCGTCATCGACGTTGACCGTCGCGCCGGACTCGTCCTGGATGCCGCGGATGATCTTGCCGCCGGGACCGATGAGGTCACGGATCTTGTCTTCCGGAATCTTGAGGCTGAGAATGGCGGGAGCGTAGGCCGAGACTTCCTTGCGAGAGGTCGCAAGCGCCGCGTTCATGGCGGCCAGGAAGTTGGCACGACCCTGACGAGCCTGCTCGAGAGCCTTCTTCAGGATTTCCTTGGGCAGGCCATTGTCCAGCTTGATGTCCATCTGGAAGCCGGTGATGCCTTCGGTCGTGCCACAGATCTTGAAATCCATGTCGCCGAGGTGATCTTCGGTACCCGTGATGTCGGAGAGGACCGCGATGCGGTCGCCTTCGGCGATCAGGCCCATCGCGATGCCCGCGACGGGTTCCTTGATGGGCACACCCGCGTCCATGAGAGCAAGCGACCCGCCGCAGACCGAAGCCATGGACGAAGAGCCGTTGGACTCGAGGATCTCGGAAACCACGCGGATGGTGTACGGGAAGCTGTCGGGAACAGGCAGAACCGGGGCGAGCGAACGCTCGGCCAAGTGGCCATGACCGATTTCACGACGACCCGTGGAACCCACGCGCTTGCATTCGCCCACGGAGTACGGGGGGAAGTTGTAGTGCAGCATGTAGTTCTTGAAGGTCTCGCCACGCAGGCTGTCGATGCGCTGTTCGTCGGTGCGAGTCCCGAGGGTGGCCGTGACCAATCCCAAGGTTTCGCCGCGCTGGAACAGAGCCGAGCCGTGGGCGCGAGGCATGACCTGGACTTCGCATTCGGCTTGGCGCGTCTGGTCGCAAAGGCGCCCGTCGGGACGGATTCCGTCCGCGAGGATGACTTCGCGCATGGCGTCGCGCTTGATGCTGTCGAGGTAGCCCATCGCGGTCTTGAGGACGGCTGCGTCCTCGATGTCGGCGAGAGCAGCCTTGGCTTCGACCTTGATCGCTTCGAGAGCCGGATAGAGCTGGGTCTTGGGGAACTTCGCGCGGAAGGTGACGACGAACTTGTCCTTCACCAGCGCCGAAACGCGATCCCAGAGGGCCTGATTCTTCACGGGCGAGACGTACTCGGCCTTCGTGATTCCCAGGACGCTCTGCAGCTCCTTGATGCCGGCGATGATCTTGCGAATCGCTTCGTGTCCGACGTCCATCGCTTCGATGAGCTTGTCTTCGGGCACTTCGAAGGCGCCGCCTTCGACCATCGAGATGGACTTCTCGGTCGCGGCCATGACGAGCTCAAGCTCGGCCAATTCCGATTCTTCGTACGTGGGATTGACGATGTACTTGCCATCGACCATGACCACGCGCACACCGGCCAGAGGCTCGGTGATCGGGAAGCGGCTGGACAGCCACACGGCCGCGGCGCCACCCGTAAGGGCGAGCACGTCCGGATCATACTTGTCGTCGGCGGAAAGAACCGTGCCGATGACCTGCACTTCGTTCTTGTAGCCTTCGGGGAACATCGGCCGGATGGGGCGATCGATGATGCGGCAGGTGAGGACTTCCTTCTCGGAAGGCTTGCCTTCGCGCTTGAAGTAGCCGCCGGGAATGCGACCAGCCGACCAGGCGGGTTCGCGGTATTCCACCGTGAGGGGGAAGAAGTCGAACGCGGCGGGATTTCCCTCGCACGCGGTGACCATCGCAACCGTGTCGCCCATGCGAACGACGGCGGAGCCATGAGCCTGCTTGGCAAGCTTGCCCACTTCGATGGTCATGATCTTGCCAGGAGCGATCTCGATCGAGACGGCCCGTTTCGTGTCGTTGAGGAGTCCCATGTTCAGACCCCGATCAGCGACGGATTTGCAGGGTTTTGATCAACTCGCGATAGCCGTCGAGATTGGTCTTGATCAGGTAGTCGAGCAGACGACGACGCTTGGACACGAGGTTCAGCAAGCCACGACGGTTGTGGACGTCCGAACGGTTGGCCTTGACGTGCTCGGTGAGGTTCGCGATACGCTCGGTGAGCATGGCGATCTGGACTTCAGCCGAGCCCGTATTGTTGGAGGAACCACCAAACTTGGCGATGAGTTCCTGCTTCTTTTCCGCAGTGATCGTGGGCATTTTTTGTCTCCTGGCCGGGCTTCTCATCACCACGCCCCTCCCCCTTGAACCTTTCAAGAGAGTCTGGAGACCATTTCCCGCGCTGTTTCCGCATCGCGCCCAATCTGGGCACGCAGCGCGTCGAGTGACTCGAATCGGCATTCTTTACGAAGCGGGAAGTATAAATCCAGTCGGCAGATCTGTCCATAGTCCGGGCCCGGTCCGGGCCCATTGTCACCAGGGACATGGACCTCGACGACACGGATCCCCCGTTCGAAGGTAGGGGCAGTCCCGATGTTGACGACCGCAGGCTGCGCCGTCATCCCCTCCCAGGAGAGCAGACCAGCATAGACTCCGGATGCCGGCAGCAATTTGCGCGGACTCACCGGTTCGAGATTTGCTGTCGGAAACCCGATCTGCCGCCCCCGGCCATCCCCATGGACGACCTCGCCGATCAGACGCCAGGGGCCCCCAAGCATGGCGAGAGCATCATCGAAACGCCCCCATTCCGACAATGCATCGCGGATGCGCGTACTCGAAATAGGATGGTCACCGTACATCAACGGCCCCACCACGCTCAAGGGAACGCCTCGCGACACGCAATAGGGGGTCATTCCTTCGGCACTTCCCGCGGCCCCACGGCCAAAGCGATTGTCGAACCCCAAAACCAGCTCCTTGGCCCCCAGATCGTCGATCAGATGACGGACGAATTCCTGAGGAGCCAAACGGCGGACCTCGTCGTCGAAGCGCAACGTCAACGGGACCGTCCCGGCATCCTTGAGAAGCTGTGCTCGCTCGGCCCAGGTCGTCAGGAGCCGAGGGCCACCCGATGGATCGAGGAAATGCCGCGTATGAGGCTCGAACGTCAACGTGATCAGCGGAATACCTAGTCGATTCGCGCGTTCGGCAGCCGCATGCAACAGAGCTCGGTGGCCAAGATGCACGCCATCGAAATTCCCGGAGGTGACGACACACCCATCCGGCTGTCGGTGCGTGCTCAATCGAGTGAACTCAATGATTTCCATAGGACCGACCGAAGTTAGTCACCATCGTTCCCGATCGAAGGCTTTCCAAGGAAGATTCGAAGGCTTGATGGCCGCGCACCTGAAGTCCGATCCGCGACTCGATGAACTGTTGACCTTCTTGTCATCGGTTCCTTGAGTGGATGATGACGCGGCAACCGAAGCCGTAGCGACATTATCGTCCATGGACAAGACCCCCACGTTCGACGGTTCGCTTTCCCTCTACCGTTGCTACGGTTGCACGTTCCAAATCATTCGCAAGCCAGGCGAATTCGTCGGCCACTACATCCTGACCCACATCCACGCCCAAGTCGCATCCAACACGGCGCGCTGAGCCTTCATTCTCCGGCTCCCTGATGGGAGCGGAGCATTCTCAGACCAGCATTGCCTTGGGCTGGAAGCGCCCATCGCGTACTCGCCCCCAGGCAAGAGCGATTCCCGTCCCATCCAGGACCAGTGCGTCTTCGCAAGGATCGAGGGGGCTCGATACCGCGTGGCCATGGGAAAAGGGGGCGGCATCCGCAGGATCGAGGGGAAAACAGGGCAAATCCGAGAAGACCTCGGCGACGGGTAGCAGTGCAGGAATCTCGACGTCGGCAGGCCTGGCATCCGGCAAACGCCAGGCACCAATCGCCGTGCGCCGCAGCGCGCTGACCGCCGCCCCGCACCCCAACGCATCCCCCAGGTCTCGGACAAGGGAACGGACATAAGTCCCTTTGGAACAGCGCACCCGCAAGGTGACATCGCCCCGCTCCCAGCCCGTTCCGGCCAGAGGCGAGTCGCCCTCGAGAACCTCGACGGAATCGATGCGTACGCGCCTGGCAGGAAGGTCGACCACCTCGCCTTTGCGTGCACGATCATAGGCGCGAACACCATCGACGGAAATCGCGGAGTAAGCGGGGGGCACCTGGTCGATTTCCCCAAGCCAGGGACGGATCAACGACTCCCAGTCGATGGAATCAGGCCCGGCGGATCGCGACAATATTTGTCCATCCGTATCGTGGGAATCCGTACGCAAGCCCATGCGAGCGCAGACGAGATATTCCTTGTCGCGTCCCTCGGCAAGCGACAGAAGTCGCGTCGCCTTTCCCATGGCGGCGAACAGAAGCCCTGTTGCAAGCGGATCGAGAGTCCCCGCATGGCCGGCACGCCGTTCCTGGTAGAAACGCTTGCACGGAGAAAGAGCCTGGTGCGAGGAACGGCCCTGTTCCTTGTCCAGGAGCAGAAAGCCGCAAGGCGCGGGACTGTTCATTCCCCCTTGCGATCCTCTTCGGGAAGATGCGCAAGAAGCTCGTTGATGTGCATGCTGTTCTCGAGGTTGTGATCGAGGAAGAAGCGCAACTGAGGCGTGTGGCGCAACCGCAAGCGGCGCGCCAGTTCACGGCGCAACCAACCCGCCGACTGTTGCAACCCGATCTCGGAATCGCGCACTTGCTTGTCGGATCCGAAAACAGTGAAGTTCACCATCGCGACGGAAAGATCGCGATCGACCTTGACGCTCGAGAACGTCACGAAGCCGATGCGCGGATCCTTGAGTCCCTCGATGACGAGCTGACCCAGCTCGCGCCGGATCAGTTCGCCGATTTGAACAGGACGCGCTCCGCTCATCCGCGGTTCCCGACGGCCTCGGTGAGCTTGCGCGCCACCTCGAACTGCCGGAAGAACGCAATGATATCGCCTTCCTGGATGTCGTCGACTCCATCGAGACCGATACCGCACTCGAAGCCGGATTTGACCTCGTGGACGTCGTCCTTGAACCGCTTGAGGGTGGAGACCCTGGACTCGGCCATCTCGATGCCGTTGCGGTAGACGCGCGCCTTGAGCTTGCGCTCGATGGTGCCCGACTGTACATAGCAACCGGCGACAGCGCCGATCTTGGGCACATGGAACACGGCCCGAACTTCGGCTTCGGCGGCGACCTCTTCCTTGATCTCGGGCTTGAGCATGCCCTCCATCGCCTTGCGGATGTCGTCGACCACCTCGTAGATGATGCGGTACGAACGGATCTCGACGCCTTCGCGCAGAGCAAGCTCGCGGGTATTGGAGTCGGGGCGCACATGGAAAGCCACGATGATGGCATCCGATGCAGCTGCCAACATGACGTCGGCCTCCTTGATGCCACCCACTGCACGCGAAAGGATCTGGACGCGCACTTCCTTGGTCGTGAGTTGCTCGAGGGATGCCGCGATGGCTTCCACCGAACCGTCGACGTCGCCCTTGACGATGACGCGGAGGGTCTGCTGCTCTTCGCCTGCGGCGATCTTGTTGGAAAGATCTTCGAGGGACATGCGCTGCGCACGGCGGAGTTCGCGTTCCTTCTGGGCGCGCAGACGACGGCTTGCGATCTCGCGAGCCTCGCGATCGTCGTCCATCTGAACGAACGAGTCGCCAGCCTGGGGAACGCCATCGATACCGATGACCTGGACAGGGCAAGAAGGTCCCGCCTCGTTGCGTGGCTGACCTCGCTCGTCGAGGAGCTGACGGATGCGCCCCGCATAGGAACCCACGAGGATGGAGTCGCCGACGCGAAGAGTGCCTTCCTGGACAAGCATGGTCGCAACCGCGCCCTTGCCCTTGTCGAGACGGCATTCGATCACGGTGCCCTTGGCACGGCTGGTCGGATTGGCACGCAACCCCAGCACCTCGGACTCCAGAAGGAGAGCATCGAGAAGCTTGTCGATGTTGAGACCCTTCTTCGCCGAGATCTCGACACACTGGGTCTTGCCACCCCATTGCTCGACCTCGACACCGTAAGCGGCCAACTGGGCGCGGACGTTGTCGGGATTTGCCGTGGGGAGGTCGATCTTGTTGATGGCCACCACCATGGGGACGCCGGCGGCGCGAACATGGTCGATGGCTTCCTTGGTCTGCGGCATGACGTTGGAGTCGGCGGCGACCACGAGGACGACGATGTCGGTGACCTTCGCACCACGAGCACGCATGGCGGAGAACGCCTCGTGACCCGGAGTATCGAGGAACGTGACATTGCCGACCGCGGTCTTGACCTCGTAGGCACCGATATGCTGCGTGATGCCACCCGCTTCGCCCGTGATGACGGACGATTTGCGCAGGTGGTCGAGCAAGGACGTCTTGCCGTGGTCGACGTGGCCCATGACCGCGATGACCGGGGCCCGTCGGCCTTCGGCCTCGGGATCACCCATCACATCCTGGTTTTCGGCGACATCCTCGGCGTATTCGTCCATGAGCTGGGCCTGGAACCCGAACTCGTCGGCGATGATCGCGATGGTTTCATGATCGAGTCGCGCATTGATCGTGACCATCAGGCCCATGCCCATCGCCTTGGCGATGACCTGGGAAGGTCCGACATTCAGAAGGTTGGCCAGTTCCGAAATCGTGATGAATTCGGCGACCTTGAGGATCTTCTTGGCCTCGGGACTCTCGTCCTGATGGCCACCACCGCCACGGGCATAACGACGCTGGATCTTGCCGCGATCCAGCGAAACCATCACCTTGTTGACGTTCTGCTGGGTCTGGAAGAAGATCTCGTTCTCGATCTCTTCCTTCGTCTTGCGCTTGCCTCCGGCGGTGCCCTTCTTGGCAGGGCCGTGGACACCGGGAGCTCCCGCAGGAGCACCCGGACGAGGAACGCCTGCACCGGCAACTTGGCCGGGAGCCGTCATGGGAACGCCAGGGCGCCCCGGTCCCTGGCCAGGACCGCGATATGGATTGCTCGACGGAGGAGCCGAACGGTAAGGTCCGGTGGATGGTCCGCCACGATAGGGGCCTGCGCCCGGCCGAGCACCAGGTCCGCCCGGTCCACCGGGTCCCGCAGGACGACCAGCATACGGGGGACGATCTCCGCGAGGGGCACCAACGCCAGGTCGTGCGCCCGGTGCACCCGGAGCTCCTGGCGCGCCAGGACGGTCACCGCGCGCTTCGCGTGGCCCGCCCGTGATGCGGTCGCGCCCTTGTGCGCCCGGTGCAGGAGCGCGTCCCGCTTCACCAGGAGCGCCAGCGGCGAATCCCGGACGAGGACCGCCCGTGATACCACGAGGCGTGGGTTGATATGTGGGCTGCGGAGCCGGACGAGGACGATCCGGACGATCCGGATTGAACGACGGCTGACGGCGCACGGGAGCCACAAGCTTGGGGGTCGGGGCATCGGATTCGTTGGCTGCGCCCGATTCGCTTCCCTCGTTGGAAGCAGACGGCGGCACAACGCCAGCGACAGAAGCTTCGCTCTTGGACTCGGCAACCGGTGCCGGAGCCGCAATGGGTGCGACCGGCGCAATCACCACAGGCGCGGATGCCGCAACAGGCGATTCCGTCTCCGGAGCGGATGCCACCTTGGGTTCGGCAGCAGGAGCGGACGGACCTTCGGCGGCCTTCTTCTTCGGAGCGACCTTCTTCTTCGGAGCAGCTTCGCCTTCAGCGCCCTCTTCAGTCTTCTTCTTGGGCGCAGCAACCTTCTTCGGCTTCTTGCCGGACTTGTCGCGCTCGCTCTCCAACGTCGGGCGGATCGCATCCACCCATTCGCTCTCGATAGGCGAGAGGACGGATCGCACTTCGAAGCCGGCATCCTTCAGCAGTTTGAGGACCGTCTCCTTGGGAGTGTCGAACTCTCCTGCGACGTCGGTGATTCGGGTCTTACTCACGAAGCCTCACTCATGGTGATGAGGAAACAAAAATGGATCAAAGGAAGGGACTCGAGCCGCCGGATCAGGCGGCGGATCCCTCCGCGTCGGCAGAGAGATTCTCTGCAGCAGGAGCAATTTCGGAAACGCTCTCGGAAGCGGGCTCATCGGCGGCGGCGGATGCCTCGGCCGGAGGTGCCTCGGCGACAACGGTCTCGTCGGCGCTACCATCATACTCTTCGCCGAGGATGGCGGCACGCTCGCGAGCCGGAAGCTCGTTGAATTCGTCTTCGCCGTAGACGTCGAGTTCCTTGCCCAGGAGCTTGGAAGCCAGCTTGACGTTTTGTCCCTGGCGACCGATCGCGAGGGAAAGATCCTCGTTGACGACCACGACCACATAGCGATCGTCGCCTACGACGAGGACACGACGGACCTCGGCGGGAGCGAAGAGACGGCGGACGTAGACCTGCATGTCGTCCGTCCAGTGGATGATGTCGATGCGCTCGTTGGAAAGTTCGCGGACAATGGCCTGTACGCGATTGCCCTTCATGCCGACGCAAGCTCCAACCGGATCGATCCGTTCGTCGCGGGAAGCGACGCTGATCTTGGCGCGGAAGCCCGGATCGCGGGCGACCGAGCGGATCTCGACGATCTCGTCGTAGATCTCGGGAACTTCGAGTTCGAACAGCTTGGCGAGGAACTCGGGATGGGTGCGCGACAGGATGACCTGGGGCCCCTTCACGTTGTTCGAGACATCGCAGATGTAGGCGCGGATGGAGTCGCCCTGGCGATAGCGCTCCTTGCGGATCTGCTCGCGGAGGGGTACGACGGCTTCGGTGCGACCGAGATTCACGAGGATGTCGCCGCGATCGACCTGCTGGACAGTTCCTGTCACAATGGTCCCGATGCGATCGCGGTAGTCGTCGAACACCCGCTGGCGCTCGACTTCGCGAACACGCTGGGTGAGGCTCTGCTTGGCGATCGCGATGGCGGCGCGCCCGAAACCGGCGACGGGAATCTCGTGTTCGAGTTTTTCGCCAGGCATGATGTTGGGGCGGTACTCGCGCGCCTGTTCGACGAGCATGTACTTCTCGTCGAGCTCCATCGCCTCTTCGGCGGTGCAGCCTTCCGGCAGATCCGGAAGGTCGTCGACCACGTCGACGCGCAGGAAGCAACGGATGGAACCTCGCTCGCGGTCGATGTCGACCTCGATGTTCTTCTGGATGCCCGTGTACTTCCGAGCCGCTTGCACAAGCGATGTGCGCAGCGTCTGGAGCACGACATCCATGCCGATGTTCTTTTCCTTGGCGACCTGGCCGAGGGCTTCGACGATGTTGACTTCTGGATCCTTGGCGGAGGTTCTGGGCATGGCTTAGTTACTCCTCGAAGCGGACATCGACACGAGCCAATTGGACCGCGCGGTAAGGGATGGTGATCTCGTTCTCGAGGCCTTCGGGAACAAGGATCGCGAAATCGGACTCGGCGCGCACGAGACGCCCGATCCAGGTCTTGCGCCCTTCCACTGGCTCTGCCAGATGGACGCGGACCCATTCACCCACACGACGTGCCCAATCGGCCGCCGTCTTGAAGGGACGGTCCAGTCCGAGAGAGCTGATCTCGAGAGTGTATGGATTCTGAAATTCGTCATCGGCATCGAGAAGTGTGGCAAGATGATGGGAAGCCTGACTGCAGTCGTCGAGAGTGATTCCGCCGGGCTTGTGCATGTAGGCACGAACAACCTCCCGGCGACCCGCGCGGAAGAGATCGACTTCCACCAATTCCAGCCCGCGGGCTTCGGCGACTTGCCTGCAGAAGGCTTGGAGACGGTCTTTCCGAGTCAGGACAAACCCCTTTTCCAATGCCCGGCCAATGCGGACAAGCAACTGAATTGTCGCGGAAGCGTAGCAATCCACAGCGGGACTGTCACCCCAGAGGCATCAAAACACCTCGGATATTCTCTCCTCGATCGCCGTACAAGGGGTGATTCCACCTCCTTCGGCGCCCCGCGCCTCACTCGCCCTCGAGGCGCGTACGAAGACTCCATTCCCGAACATGACGTCCAAGCATCGCGTCGAGAAGCGCATGGTGCTCCCGGATGAAGTCGAGCAATTCGGCTCGCATCCGCAAGGCGAGATCGGGAGAACCGCCGTGATCCCTGTGCTCCGCGCGCATACGCGCGACGACGGAAAGAATGGCCAAATGCCCTTGCCGATGGAGTATGGCGTTCGGTTCGGAAGACGCACTGAGGACATCCTCTTCGCGCCGGAAGATCTCGATCGCGCGTTCGACGAGGTCCTGGAACAGATTCTCGATGGCGCTCTCCCGCCCTGCGGCGGCGATCGCATCGCACAAGGCGATACAGGTCGCAAGAAGGCCAGGCCATGCGTCGTCGACATCCGGAAGATTCGTGACAACCGCAGACGAACCGACGCGTTCCTCTCCGACCACATGGGACAATGGAGCCATGCCGCCACCATACCACGCGACACCCGCGCATGTCCAGACCCGTCCTCAGTTCGAGGACATGCGCTCCCGGCTGCGCTCGATCATTGCCTGGATGTGACACCCGAGCGAAGCATCCATGAGAAGATGATGATCGGCGATCCAGTCGATGATGTCGCGGCGCACATCCTGCGCAAGCCCGATGGAGGGGCCGCCCTCTTCAAGTTGCTTCTGGATCCGTTGGAGGCTGCCCAGCAACTTCTTGTGCGCCGAGCGATGCGACAGCGCCATGCGGTCGCGCGTGATTTCCATCGCTTCCTCTTCACGACGGAAGATGGCGATCGCTTGAGCGACGCAATTCGAAAGGTGCGATTTGATCTCATCCTTTTCGTCGTGCCGCGCCACCGCGGCCTGGAGTTCGATCATCGCGTCGAACAAGAACGGGAATGCCTGGTCGACGTCCGGGAGATTCAATCGGACAGAGGACACCTTGGGCGAAAGAGTCATGTAGGAATAATACCTTGCGCGGCGATTCCAGTCAGCGGAGATTTCCTGCGCCCATCCATCTCAAGGCGTCACGCTCCCGACTTGCCGAGGGCGTCAGAAGAGCCAGGCGACACCCAGTACTGGCCAAGCAAGAGGCGACGCATGCCCAAGCGGTCCCGACTCCGACGATGTCCAAGGCGAGCGAACCATCGACAAATCGAGTCTGGACGAAGGCTTGTCCTCTTCGACGAATTCGGCAGGCCAATCCTGTTTCCAGCGTTCCACACCGACCAGCTGCACGTCGATCGCCATGCTCCCGGACCAGACATCCGGAACCCAGCGGATACCCATGGCACCGCCCAAGCGAAGGGCGTTCCCCTCGGGCATCCCGAGCGCGGCTCCCCCACGCAGCTCGGTCCATGGCGTGAGATGGGACAGAGGGAACCAGTACAGCCGCGAACGAACGTCGACGATCATCGAATCGGATGGCATTCCATCGAGGAAAGCCGCGACTTCAAAACCAAGGGAGATGTTGTCGTTGAGAAAACGCGCCAGAGAAACACCGAGCAATGTCTGATCGACGGTATTTTCGGCGCGATCGGTGCGAGCGACCTTCCACACACGCAATCCGGCTTCGGCCATACCCGTGCGCATGGGTTCGGCAGAGAGCGTCGCCGACGCGGCGAGAAGGTAGGCCAGCACGCAAATCCGCCCCACCGCGAAAACGACCCGTCGCTTGGCGGACATGCGCGTTCGTGGTTTCGTGGAGGAGGGCATGCGTGACAAGCTACATGACGCGAGTCTCGACGGCTTCAGCCGTCGAGACGCACGGCGAAGATCATCCAACCATCGCCGTTGCAGCCGAAGCCCACCGTGAAGGACGTGGGATCCGCCCATAGCGATTCGAGCTCTCCCGGCATGGGCATGCGAGGCGCTCCAGGAACGTAATGCGCCGACACGTCCGGAAAAGCGCCCATCTCGCGAATCAGGAGAGTTCCGATTTCTGCCAGGAATTCAAGCCGCGTCCCGTCATCGACCATCTCGTCCGGAAGGCTGTGGTAGCCGGCGGCAAGATCGGTCAAGGTCGCGAAATCGGCCCCGACGAAGGCCAGTCCACGCTCCGATCCCGAGAACGGCACGCAACAGACTACAGAGGACGCCCCTAGTGCAACGGCGTTTTCCTCGGGAGATCCCAACGCCCAAGCGTCGGCAAAGGCCATCTCGGCCAGCATCTGCACGAAAGCCTCCGGCAACTGTCTGCACAGCGCCTCTCGTTTCGAGCTGATGGACGGGATGGATGTCATGGTGACGGCAAGCACGATAGAAACTCGCAAGCCGATCCGGCATTCCGATCACGCGGAAGCAGAGATTCCATCCATCGCATCGATTCCTTCCTGGCGCATGGAGGCAGCCGAAGCGATCACCACACCCTTGTCCTTCCAGCTTCCGCTGGCCCAACGCATCCAGTTCACAAGAGCGCGAGTCCACTCGTCGACGGCCATACCCGCCCATACCCCCATCACGCCCCACTGCAATCCGAAGCACAGCCCGAATGTGGCTCCCAGGCCGACAGTCCACATGATGCCCGTTCCCACGACCGCCGGAAAGCGGCTGTCGCCCGCGGAACGCAGGGAGAACGTGATCGCGATGTTGCCGCACTTGGCCGGTTGCAGGATGGCATCGATCCAGAGAAGACTCGAACCCAGGACGAGAACGGCTTCCGAATGCGAGAAGAGACCGAGCGTCCAATGCGAGGTCAAGGCCACGACCAGACCCGCGCAAGCGGTCATCGACACGCCCCAGCGCAAGGCGCCACGCAGACGCCGGTCGGCCTCGTCGGGCAGACCGGCGCCCACGAGATGAGCGACGAGAATCTGGGCGGCGAAACCGGTCCCGTAGGAGAAGATCACGGGGATGTTCGCGAGATTGGCCGCGTAGACGCGCGCCGTGAGGGGAACTTCGCCCAGCCGCACGACCTGCGCTCCCAGGACGACCAGGAAGAACTGGTAGGAAATGGGCTCGACCACGGAAGGAAGACCGATGCGCATCAGGGGAGACAGCTGGTGACGCACGCCCAAGCGCACGTCCCTCCAGGATGGCAACCAATGGAGCTTGCGCGAAAGGACCACGAGGAGTGCCATCGAGACGGCCACCCAGGACAGGATCGTGGCCAAGGCGACACCGTAGGTGCCGAGAGGATTCATGATCCCGCCATAGCCGAGGAACAGGAGATTCAAGACGGTATTCGTCCCCAGTACGAGGATCGCCGCCCAGAGGTTCCAGTTCGTCATACCGACGGAAGCGAGGATGTTCAGGCAACCCGCCCAGATGGCGCGCGCGACCATGCCCGTCCCGAGAACGGTCAGGAAGAGTTCGCCGTGCTCGAGAATGCGGCCGTCGAGCCCCATCGCGACCGCCACCTCATGGGAAAACACGACGAGGAGAGCCCCCAGCACGAGCCCCATGGTGGAAAGCAGCACCAGGAGCAGCGCCCAGGTGGACCGCGCTTGGCGAGGGCGCCCTGCTCCGAGAAGCTGTCCCGCGACCGAAGCGCCCGCTTGACCGAAGGTGTTCATGAAGATCATCGTCGCGCCGAAGACCGGAACCATCGCGCCCACTCCGGCGGCGGCGGAATCGCTCACCCGGGCCAGGAACCACGAATCGAGCATGGGCTGGAGGATCCCGACGGCCATGGTCACGGAAACCGGCCAGGCCAGAGAAAACAAGGAGCGATCCTTGAGGGAAGCGGTTCTGGATGGAGCCTGCGACATGAGGCGGAGAAGTCTAGTTCCCCCTCTTCCGGCGGAAGCGCTCCCTCCTTGCGGAAATGGTTCCACGGCCGCAAACCGCGAAGATCGCTACCTTGACGAAAGTTCCCAGCCTTGCGGGACGCCGCGGGAACGAGCCCGCCACCCCGGCAGAGCCAGAATACAGGAGTACGCGATGCACCCACCCATCCAGCGCTTTCCGGCATTTTCCGTCATCGCCGCATGCGTGTGCGCGGCCTGTTCCGCAGGCGCGGCCGGCCAGGTCGCGACCATTCTCGTGTGGAGCGATCTCCACGGCAAGGTTCCCCCGGGACTGAAAGTCCTGGTCGACAGCGCTCGGGAAGCCGCAGCCGCAGCCTCCCGCCCCATCGCCACGCTGGATGGCGGCGACGCGATCTTCGGAAGTCGCCTTTCGCACATCACCGCGGGCGTCAGCCAGACGGCGGAGCTCAATTTTCTGAAGCCGGACGCGATGGTGCTCGGGCTCGGCGATTTCGATTGGAACCGAGGACGCCTCGACTCCCTCCTGCGCGTCCTCGACTTCCCCGTTCTCACCGCCAACCTGCGACGGAACGTGGACGACGCCCCCATCGGCGGCAAGCGAAGCACGCTTCTGGAAAGCGCCGGCCTGAAGATCGGCCTCATCGGCGTCACCGACCCGGAGATCGACTACCCCGAACGCCAGGACAAGAACGGCGACATGCGCGTCGATCCGGAGGAAGCCGCCGTCTCGGCCGAAGTCGCGGCATTGCGTCAGTCGGGGGCCAACCTCGTGATCGTCCTCTGCCACGCGAACGAAGCGGTCTCCGCGAAATTCACGCGCATGCAGGGCGTCGACTTGGTCCTGGAATCGCACGACTTCGCCAGCGCATCCGCTTCCCAGACAGGCGGCACTTGGATCGCGAAGATTCCTTCCGGAGGAGCAAGCGTCCTGCGCATCGATCTTGAAAAGCCCGAGAACGGCACCTGGTCAGCCACCTCGTCGGTCTTGCCCATTCCGAAGAAGACGCCGCTGAACGCCGCGTGGAAGGCCATGAACGCGACCCACGACTCCTTGCTCTCGGCATACCAATCCCGCGAAATCGGGAACCTCAAGGCGGCATGGGCTCCCACGCGCCGCGAAGCTCCCTTGGGCAACTGGATGGCCGACGCCCTGCGCGGCGGAACGAAGGCCGATATCGCCCTAGTGCCGGCGTCATGGATCCAGAAGGGTTTCCCCAAAGGCCGGGTGCGCGTCGAGGACGTGTGGAATGCCATTCCACCGGGACTCAACATGGTTTCCGTCTTCACTCTTCCGGGATCGGACGTGATGAAATACCTGGAACGCCAGATGCGGCATTCGAAGGAATACATCTTCCTCTCCGGACTTTCCTGCACTCCCGACAGCTCCATGTTCGGTGGCAACCCCATCGCCGCGCTCGTCGGCGGAAAGCCTCTCGACAAGTCCGCCTACTACAGGATCGCGATCCCCAAGCAACTGCGCAACGACATCTACGAGCTCACGGGCATTTCCGAAAGCAGCGCAGGAGCCGAATGGACCGGCATCTGGGAAAGCGACATGATCATCGAGTGGGCGCGGACCAACGGACTTCCGATGCAGACGGCCCGCCGAGTCCCGGCGATGTACTGCGGGACGGCTCCCAAGTAGCGGTCGCCCCGGCGGATCGGGCGGATCCAGCCAGCAGCATTCTCCGGCGCGATGGCGAAAGCCCCGTATCCTTGCCGTTTCCGCATCATCGAGAAGCGTTTCCCTTGCATTTGCGACGGAATTTGTCGTAGAATCCGGAAACACTCCAGAAACACCCCTGTCGTACGTTTGCCAAAATGAAATCCAGCCGCGCCAACAAGACATGCGTACTGCAACCCAAGGAGCTTTCCTGGCTGCAGTTCAACCAGCGAGTCCTCGAGGAGGCTCGTTCCGAGCGCCATCCTCTGTGGGATCGGCTGCGCTTCCTGGCCATCTATTCGAACAACCTCGATGAATTCTACCGGGTCCGCGTCGCGAACCTGCAAAGCCTGGAATCGGAGGAAGGCCCGTCGTTCAAGGTCTGCGGAATCGGCGTACGCCGCCTGCTGCGCGAGATCCGGTCCCGCGTCGGAAGTCTGACGGACCTGTTCGAGACGACCTGGTTCGAACTCTCGGAGGAGATGGAGCGCGAAGGAATCCGCATCGTCGACGAATCGCATCTCTCGTCCGAACAGGCCGAGCGCGTCCGGAACATCTTCCAGCGCGAGGTCCGGTCGCGTCTGGTCCCGATCCTGCTCGCGCGAGGACGCGACATTCCCATCCTCCACGACCACGTCGTCCACCTCGCCGTGCAACTCGAGGGAGTGGCGCAAAGCGCTCCGTCCACGGCCCTGATCGAGATCCCGGCCGACACGCTCCCACGGTTCTGGGTGCTTCCTTCCGCCGACGGCATGCAGTGCGTGATCCTCCTGGAGGACATCATCCGCTTCAGTCTTCGTGACATCTTTTCCTTGTTCTCCCCCAAGGCGCTTAACGCATGGGCGTTCAAGGTGACCCGCGACGCCGAACTCGATCTCGACGAGCCCTTCGTGGAAGGCTATCTCCGACGCGTGCACCAGGGCCTGAAGAAGCGCGCGGCAGGCAAACCGGTGCGTCTCATCCACGACCGCGGCATGCCCGACGCGCTCCTTTCGCAGCTCCTGCGCAAGCTCGACCTGAACCACGCCGACGCACGCATCCCGGGAATGCGATACCACAATTTCAAGGACTTCGCGAACTTCCCCCGCCTGGGGCGTCCGCAGCTGGCCTCCCATCCCCTCGAACCGTTGGCGCACCCCGATTTCGCGAACAAGGAGCGCAACCTCGCCGTGGTCGCGCGCAAGGATGTCCTTCTCCATTTCCCCTACCAGAGCTTCGACCACTTCCTGGACTTCCTGCGCGAGGCGGCGATCGACCCTTCCGTGATCCACATCCGGCTGACGGTCTACCGCGTAAGCCAGGAATCCAGCGTTCTCAACGCTCTCCTGAACGCGGCGCGCAACGGGAAGAAGGTCACCGTCCTGTTGGAGGTCCTGGCCCGCTTCGACGAGGAGAACAACATCGAATGGGCCGACCTCCTTCGCGACGAAGGAGTGGAAGTGATCCTCGGCGTACGAGGCCTCAAGGTCCACGCGAAGCTCTGCCTGGTCACGCGGCGCGAAGGGCGGAAGATGCGCCACTACGCCGCGATCGGGACGGGCAATTTCAACGAGGAGACGGCCCGCATCTACACGGACCACCTTCTCCTCACCTCCGACCCGGCGATCACGGAAGAAGTCGAACAGGTCTTCGAGTTCTTCCGCAACAACTACAAGGTCCCGGCCTTCCGACAACTGATCGTCTCGCCGTTCGGATCGCGAAATCGCCTGCTCTCGCTCATCGACGCCGAACGTCTCAACGCGAAAGCAGGCAAGGAGGCCTGGATCCGCCTGCGGTTGAACAATCTCGACGACGAGGAACTGATCGAGGCGCTCTCGGAAGCGTCGCGAGCGGGAGTCGAGGTTCGTCTGCTCGTGCGGGGCATGAACGCACTCGTGCCAAGTTCGGAAGGCTCCGAGCGCCTGGAGGCGAGAAGTCTCGTGGGACGCCTCCTCGAGCACTCCCGCGCCTTGATGTTCTGCAACGCGGAAAAGCCTCTCGTCTTCACGACGTCCGCCGACTGGATGGGCCGCAACATGGACGGACGCGTCGAGGTGACATGCCCCATCCGCGACAAGGTCCTGCGACGGCAGCTCCTGGAGTACTTCGATCTCCAATGGCGCGACAGCGTGAACGCCCGCGTCTGGGATGCGCAAGACGCGAACCGGAGACTCGAAGTCCAAGGCGAACCGTTCGACGCCCAGGCGAACATACGGGTGTGGCTCGCGGACGCAGCCTACCGCTGACGCAATCGCGTCAGCCCCGCGCGCTGCAGCCGATAGGTGAGGGCGCGACGGGTGACGCCCAGCTCCTCGGCCGCGCGGGCGCGATGGCCGCCGTGGCGCAGAAGCAGTTCGGCCAGCTCCTCGCGCTCCTTCTGCAGCGGATCGGCCGACGGCCGCTGCTGCCGCTTGCGGCAATCGTCGACCAGTTCCTTCAGGGTCGTTCCCAGAGGATGCAACGCGACGAATCGCTCGACGAGATTCTCGAGCTCGCGCACGTTGCCGGGCCAATCGTAACGCATGAGCTCCTGCATTCCCGAAGGATCGAGACGCGGAGCGGGCTCGCGAAGACGTTGACAGATTTTGGCAAAAAGCCCCTTGGCGAGGAAGGGGATGTCGGCCATGCGTTCGCGCAGGGGAGGGACGCGCAGGGAGACGACATGGAGGCGGAAGTAGAGGTCCTGGCGAAAGGAGCCTTGCTGGACCATCGCCCACAGGTCCCGATGGGTGGCCGACACGAGACGGAAATCGACGTCGATCTCCTCGGATCCTCCCACGCGGCAGATGCGCCGCTCCTGCAGCACGCGCAACAACGACGCCTGCGCCGTGAGCGACAGTTCCCCCACCTCGTCGAGGAACAGCGTCCCCGAAGACGCCTGTTCGAAGCGTCCCTGACGCTGGGCGTGCGCGCCCGTGAACGCCCCGCGCTCGTGCCCGAAAAGTTCGCTCTCCAGCAACGTGGGAGGGATGGATGCGCAGTTGAGAGCGACGAAAGGAGCGGAAGCGCGACGGGACAGTTCGTGCAGCTGGCGGGCGCACAGCTCCTTGCCCGTCCCGGATTCGCCCAGGAGCAGGACCGTGGAGTCGAGTCGAGCGACGGCCCGCAACTGGCGGAGGAGCAAGGCGAACGACGATTCCGGCGAATGGAGAATCTGCTGCATCGGAGCTGCAACCTAGAACATCGGCGTACGGATTTCTTCTTTTACGTATCCGCTCCGGGCGATCGCTCGTTTCCAGGTCGCAGGTGCCGCCTGACATGGTCGTCGGAGATGATGGGGAGACAGGACATGGGTGTACCCCTGGATCTGCGGATCAATGGCATATCGAAGAGCTTCGGCAAGCTCGAAGTCCTGCGCGATTTCTCCCTGGAGATCCCAGACGGCCAGTTCGTGACGCTTCTCGGTCCCTCGGGATGCGGCAAAACGACGCTCCTGCGCATCCTCGCCGGATTCGAGATCGCCGACAAGGGGACCGCGACCCTGGGCGACCGCGACCTCTTCGCGCTCCCACCGCACCAACGCCCCGTCAACACGGTCTTCCAGAACTACGCGCTCTTCCCCCATCTGACGGTCGCGCAAAACGTCGCATTCGGCCTCGAATCCCGCCGGATCTCGAAGGCCGAGATCCGGCAACGAGTCGGCACCATCCTCGAGATGACCCGCATCGCCGATCTCGCAGACCGGCACCCCTCCGAACTCTCGGGGGGCCAGAAGCAGCGCACGGCTCTCGCCAGGGCACTTGCGGCCGAACCCGATGTGCTTCTCCTGGACGAGCCGATGTCGGCCCTCGACGCCCATCTGCGGCACGATCTCCAGTTGGAACTGCGTACCCTCCAGCGCAAGACGGACACGACCTTCGTACTGGTCACCCACGATCAGGACGAAGCCATCGCCGTCTCCGACCGCATCCTCGTGATGAACGACGGCGCCATCGTGCAAGACGGCACCGCCGAGGATGTATGGGACCGTCCGGTCTCGCGCTTCGTCGCCTCCTTCCTGGGACGCGCCAACCTGCTGGCGGCCACACGCCTCTCGGCATCGGAAGTCCATACATGTCTCGGCCCTCTTGCCGTGGCGCGCAATCCAGAATGGCCCGAAGGCACCCTGGCCATCCGTCCCGAAGACATCGAAATCCGCAAGAACCGCCCCGATGTCAACGGCATCGCGGGCACGGTCGCGACCAGGCTCTTCCGTGGCGACCACTGGGAGCTGGCGATCGAAGCGGGGCACAGCTCCCTGCGCGTCTTCACGGAACCCGACACCCACCACGAGCCCGGCCAGGAGCTCTGGCTCGAACTGCCCCCGGACGATCTCCAGGTCCTGCGCGACTGATGGGACAGGAAGTCTTCGAAGGCAAGGCGTCGACCCGCACCCGCATGCGCACGGTGGGATTCCTCCTGGGGATTCCAGGACTCTCCTGGCTCGGCGCGTTCCTGGCCCTGCCCGTCGCAGGCCTCGCGCTCCTGGCCTTCGCCCGGCGCGGCGAGTACGGATCCATCGATTGGACATTCTCCCTGGAAAACGTGTACCGCATTTGCGGATGGGGGCTTTTCGGCTGGTCCCCTGACAATATCGAGATCCTCGCGCGCTCCGGGGTCTTCGCCATCGCGACCACCGCCGCCTGCGTCGCCTTGGCGCTCCCCATGGCATTCTGGATATGCGACCGCGAGCGCAATGCACGGCTGGCCCTGGTCGCCATCGTCACCGTGCCCAGTTGCATCAACATCGTCATCCGCACCTATGCGTGGATGCTCCTCCTTGGCTCCCAGTCCCTCCCCATCGAGCTTCTCCGCACAATCGGCCTCATGGGTCCCGGCGACGCCCTCTACCCGGGATGGACCGCAGTCCTTCTCGGCATGATCTCGTGCATGCTGCCTTTCGCCATACTTCCGCTCTTCGCATCGGTGGAACGTCTCGACTGGTCCATCGTCGAAGCGGCTCGGGATCTGCACGCCGACGCCTGGCGCACGTTCCGGCACGGCATCCTCCCCCAGATCCTCCCCGGCCTCGTTTCGGCGATCGTCCTCACGATGATTCCCTCGCTCGGCATGTTCGTCGTCTCCGATCTTCTCGGCGGCTCGCGCACCATGCTCGTGGGCAATCTCGTGCAACAGCAGTTCGGCATGGCTTCCGATTGGCCCTTCGGCGCCATGGCGGGACTCGTCCTGATTCTGGGGGCGTTCGTATCGCTGGCCGCGCTCCTGCGCTGGGTCTACACGTGGAACGCATCTCCCGGAGGACGCCCATGAGCCGCCGCGTTCCCGGCTGGACACGTATCGTCTCCTGGTTGGGCGTCGCCATCCTCTTCGTTCCGCTGCTTTCCGTGGCGATCTCGTCGTTCAACGCCAACCGCCACGGCCAGACCTGGGGCGGATTCACCTTCGTCTGGTACGAGCGGCTGTTCTCCGACAAGGCCATCCTCGAAGCGACCTGGAACACGCTTTTCGTCGCATCCCTTTCCACGCTGGTCTCCACGCTTCTGGGAACGCTGCTGGCCATCGCCTTGCATCGCACGCCTTGGCCGCGATCCCTCCGCGGTCTGTTCGACGGAGCGGTCCTGCTTCCCGTGGTCACACCCGACATCCTCTTCGCCGTAGCGCTCATCGGCACTTTCGGCATCCTGCGGCACGCGTCGTCCATCTGGGATCCAGGATACCTCACCCTGGTGGTCGGGCATGTCACATTCCAGATATCGTTCGTCACCCTCGTCGTGCGCGCCCGACTGGAAGCCATCGGGCCCGAGCAGATGGAGGCCGCTCGAGATCTGTACGCGAGCACATGGCAAGGATGGCGTCGCGTTCTCCTGCCGCAGCTCTCGGGCGCGATCTTCGCCGGTGCCCTCCTCGCCTTCACGCTTTCCCTCGACGATTTCGTCATCTCCTTCTTCACATCCGGCCCCGGCTCGGCGACGCTTCCGCTCCACATCTACGCGTCCGTGCGTCGCGGCCTCTCCCCCGTGCTCCACGCGCTCTCCACGATCATCCTGTGCACGACCCTGCTAGCCATCCTCGGCGCAGCCGCCTGGTCGGGAATGGACGGAGACTACCGCCGCCGCACGCGACTCCTGCGCGGCGGCATCGCCGGCGCGGGCGCATTGCTCGTCGCGGCGCTCGCGACCATCGCTTTCCTGGGCTGGAAATCCCGGCACGAACACCCTGCGGTCGGCGGAAGGAAACCTGTCACGGTCCTCATGTACTCCGAGTACATCGACCCCGACATGATCGAGGCGTTCCATGCCGAAACGGGGATGCCCCTGCGCATCGAGGTCTACGAAGCCCAGGAGGAAATGGTCGCGAAACTCCAGTCCGGAGGGGATGCCCTCTACGACGTGGTCGTCGCTTCCGACGTCGTCATCCAGCAACTCGCCGGACTGAACGTGATCGCGCCGCTCGACCGCTCGCTCATCCCGAATCTGCGCAACGTCGCCGCGAAATTCCTCGCGCCGCCATTCGATCCGGACAACAAGTGGTCCGTCCCCTACCTATGGGGGTCGACGGGAATCGTCTACCGCGACAAGACCCTAGATCCGGATTCCGTCCGCTGGTCGGACATCCTCTCGCCAACCCCGCGCTTCCGCCGCTTCGTCCTGATGGACGAGGGACGCACGATGCTCGCGCTGGCGCTCCAGGCCAGAGGACATTCACCCAATTCCACGAACCCCGCCGATCTGCGGGAAGCGGCGGAGATGCTCGACGCGGCCAAGGCCCGCCACGAATGCATCGGCTTCGACGGATCGGTCGGTGGCGCGAACAAGGTCCTCGGAAAGCTTGCCGAAGCCGCCGTCGTCTTCAACGGCGATGCGGCCGCCCGCATCACGGAAGACCCCGAACTGCGCTACGCGGTTCCACGCGAAGGATCCGTGATCTGGCTCGACAACATGGTCGTGACCGCTCGTACCCGGAATCCCGTGGGCGCCCATGCCTTCCTGAACTGGATCTTGCGTGCCGACAAGGGGGCGCAACTGGCGAACTGGGTGCGCTACCCCACCCCGAACCAGGCGTCGCTCCCTCTGATCGTGCCGGAGGATCTGGCCGACCGCGCCGTGTATCCCGACTCCTCGGCGATGTCGCGCATGGAATACCTCGCCGACCCCGGCGCGGCCGTGCGGCTCTACGACGAAGCCTGGACCGCCGTCAAGGCCAGATGACGCCACTCAGCCAGTCGTGATCCGAATCGCACCGTTTTTCGTCATTCGAAAGCGGGGATGACGAGAGGTCACAACAGGTCGGCGGCGAGTTCGGCGAGCTCGGAGCGTTCGCCCTTCACGAGGGTCGCGTGCCCCGCGATGGGCTGTTCGCGAAACTTCTTGACCACATGGGTCAGACCCGAGGAGTGCGCATCCAAGTACGGCGTGTCGATCTGCTGGAGGTCGCCCGTGAGCACCACCTTGCTCTTGCCCGCGGCGCGCGTCATGAGGGTCTTGATCTCGTGGGGCGTGAGGTTCTGCGCCTCGTCGATGACGATGAACGCGTCGTTGATCGATCGACCGCGCACGAAGCTCAGCGCCTCGAGCTCGATGACACCCTGTTCGAGAAGCTGTTGCAGACGATATTGGTGGCCGGCCGTCTCTCCGTGTTTCTCCTTCTTCTCGTCGCCCAGAAGAAGCTGGACGTTGTCGAAGATGGGTTTCATCCAAGGCTGGATCTTCTCGCTCACATCGCCTGGAAGCCAACCCATCTCCTTGCCAAGCGATACGATGGGGCGCATCACGACGATCTTGCGGTACTGCCTGCGCTTGGGCTCGAGCACCTGGTCGAGTCCCGCGGCCATCGCAAGGAGGGTCTTGCCGGTTCCCGCCTTGCCGATCAGCGTGACCAGTCGCAATGCAGGATTCCGCAGGAGCGCCGCGGCGAAGATCTGCTCGCGATTGCGCGGCGTGAGGGTCCAGAGGCGGCATTCGTCGCGCAACAGGCGATGGAGCAGGAGTCCTTCCGGATGGCGTTCCACGGATGCCAGAACGGACTTTCCGTGGCTGTCGCCGTTTCCGACCAGCGTGAGGCACTGGTTTTCGCGCAGCACTCCCCCGTTGGGACCGAGTTCCTGCACGGGGAGCCACCCTTCGCGCATCAACCGATCGACGCAATGGTCCTCGACCGAGAGAGAGATCGTGTTCTGGCTGATCTCGTCGACGTTCTTGATCTGCCCTCGCTTGTAGTCCTCCGTGACAAGTCCCGTCGCGTGCCCCATGAGACGCACGTTCGTGTCCTTCGAGACCAGAACCACGTGGCGATCCTTCTGTTCGGTCGCCCAACGCAATGCCGTCGCGATGATCTCGCGGTCCTTGCGGGCCTGATCGAACTCCATCGGGACCTTCCGGACGTAGTCGAGCGCACCCGAGATACAGATTTTGCCGGTCGCCGGATGCGGAAGGGGCACGAACGAGAGGAGCGTGTCGTGCTCCTCCTTCAGGCGGTCGAGAATGCGGCTGAACTCGCGGGCGCTGAAGGCTTTCTGGTCGTCTCCGGTCTTGAACATGTCGATCTCGGAGATCACGGCAAGCGGAATGACCACGTCGTTGTCCCCGAAGGTGTTGATGCTCTGGGGGTCGTGGATCACGACGGACGTATCCAGGACGAAGATCTTGCGGACGTCTCCCATTGTCGAACCTCCGGAACGTTGACGGAACGTGTCTTCCTTCCTTGCAGGATACCATTGTCCGGGCTGTCTGCGCAGGCATTCCACGAAACTTCCTGTGACAAGAATCACTTGCGATGGCGACGCGGACCACCGCAAACCTCCGACAGAGCGTAGATTTCGTCCGTGCATCGTTTTCTTGTCGCTGACGACCACGCTCTTCTCCGCGAAGGCATCGAGACCGTCCTCAAGGCCGACTGGCCTGGATCTGTCGTCGTCCATGCCCTCGACGGACCGGAAGCCCTGGCCCACCTCGTGGAAGGCGGGTTCGATCTGGCCGTGATCGATGTCGGCATGCCGCTCCTCGATGGGCTGGAGGTCGTATCCAGAGCCCGCCGCGCCGACGTCCGCACTCCGATCCTGGTCCTCTCCATGCATCCCGAGGAACGCATGGGCGTACGCGCCCTGCGCTGCGGCGCCACGGGCTACGTCTCGAAGGATTCGCCGCCAGCCGCTCTGCGCGAAGCCGTCACGACGCTTCTCTCGGGCCGGAAAGCAATTTCCCCCCGACTGGCCGATCTGCTCGCCGAAGCCGTGCAGACCCCCGGCGAGACGAAGCTCGCCGCGTCGCTGTCAGGCCGCGAATTCCACGTATTGCGCCTTCTTTCCAGCGGGCGCAGTCTCAGCGAGATTTCCGAAGCGATGTCGCTTTCCGTCAAGACGGTGCACACCTACCGTACGCGTCTGCTCAGGAAGCTCGGCCTGGAACGCACCGGCGAACTGGTCCGACTGGGCGTCGAAGAGGGTCTCACCCAGGAAGTGAGTCCCATCCCGTCGCCTCGCAAGAAAGCGAAATCCCGCAAGGAAGCGGCATCGACCGAGCAGAACATCCCGCATCCGAACCCGTAGGTCGGAGCCTTCTGGCGACGACCGACGGGTTCGGATGATTCAGGGCTTCTTCGGAGCGGCAACCACCTTGGCGGGCTTCGTCGGTTTGGCAGCAGGAACGGCTACCTTGGCCGCGGCACCGGTCTTGGTCGCGAATCGCTCGATGCGGATCGAATCGACGACATCGCCCACTTCGATGAGGCAGGAGATATCCCATCCCTCGCGAAGCATGCCGAAGACAGAGTGCTTCCCGTCAAGGTGCGGCTGGGCGACCTGGACGACGAAGAACTGGCTCCCGGCCGTTCCCGGTCCGGCATTGGCCATGGAGAGAGCTCCCGGCACATGCTTGAGCGTGCTGTCGAACTCGTCGACGATGGTCCATCCAGGCCCTCCGGTGCCATCCTTCTTGGGATCGCCACCCTGAGCCATGAATCCGGGAATCACGCGATGAAACAGTCCGTTGTCGTAGAACTTCGCATCGGCCAGCGCGATGAAGTTCGCCACGGTTTCCGGAGTTTTCTTCTTCTCCAGGATAAAGGTCATCGGACCGTACTTGGTGTAGATCCGGGCCCGGATCGAATCCTGCCCGGAAAAGTCGGGCTTGTATTCCTTCTTGGGCGCCTCCTGGGCGAACCCCAGGGACGCAAGAGCCAGCAAGGCCGAAAGCAACGAGCGCATGATTCCTCCTCGAAACGAGATGTACGGAGCTACAAGCCAGGAAAACGTAATCCTTTCGCTCTCGCTTTGTTCCTCCGCGGAGTACGAGAACCTTTCCGGCATTCATTCCGTCGGTCCTCGGAAGACCTGCCGGACCTAATCTTCTAGCCAAGATGACTCCCAGGCTATCCATCACGAAACCGCCGCCTTCCGCGGACAAAGTCGAGCTTCCGGCCGTCTTCGGCTTTCTCGACCACAGGGACTATCTACGCGAATGGTTCGACGCCAAGCGCAAGCTCGTCAGGACATTCTCCTACCGCGTCTTCGCCCGCAAAGCCGGTTTCGCAAGCCACGCATTCCTCTCCGAAGTCATCCAGGGGCGCCGGAACCTGTCGGAAGATTCCGCGGAGAAGTGCATCCACGCGCTGGGACTCGCCGGAGAAGCGGCCGCCTATTTCAATCTCCTCGTCCGCTATGGACAGGAAACGCACCTTGATCGCCGCCGCGACCTTCTGTCGGACCTTCTGCGCATCCAAGCATCCCAGCAAGTGGAACGGGTCGCGGGAAGCCAGTCCGAATACTTCGCCCACTGGCTCCACATCGCGTTGCGCGAAGTCGCCGTCTTCGGTGGTTTCGGCCACGACTGGAAAGCGATGGCAGGGTTCTTCAATCCATCCGTCACGCCCGACGAAGTCCGCACCGGCATCGACCTCCTCCTGCGTCTCGATCTGTTGCGCGCCACTCCGGATGGCGGCTATGAATACTCCTGCCCCCGACTCACACCCGGCGATATCGATCAGGGCACCATCACGGCCCTGAAGCGCCAGATGATTCTTCTTGCCGTCGATCAGCTGGGCCGTCCTGATTCTCCCGACACTCACCTGTCCAGCGTCACCGTGAGCGTCTCTCGCGACCGCCTCTCCCGTATCCGCCAAATCCTCGACAAGGCACGGCGAGACATTCTGGCCGAGACCGCGACGGACGACCAGCAGGCCGACCAGGTCCTGCAAGTGAATTTGCAAGTGATTCCCCTCACCGAAAGCCGGGAAAGGTATCGTTCCGGTCATGCGTGACCCCCACCGCCACTCTGTCGCATTCGGGAAAACCATCCCGCTCCTGACCTCTTCCACGGCACGCCGTTTCGCTTGTCTGCTTGTCGGACTCCTGCTTGTCGGATGTGGCGATCCATCGATGGGTGGCGGAACGGAACTGCCCATCCAGGTCCGCATCACGGTCGAATCACGGACGGAAGCCAGCCAATGGCGCCTCTGGACCGTGGAGGAAAACACGAGTAGCGCGCGAAGACTTTCGGGCTCGTCCTACACGTTCGTCTCGCGAGGAATTCTCGCCGATTCCGCCGGAGTCTTGTCCCTTCCTCGCGATCCAGGAATCTTCCTCCTCGAAGCATGGATCCGCAAGGTCCCTTCCGACTCCCTCGACGTCGCGATTCCATCGGCATCCGGATTTGTCATCGACACCTCGTGCATCCAGCAGATCCCACAGTCCGGCGACATCGTCCAAATCCAGCGTTGCTCGAATCTGGCCCCCCAGATGTTGCCTTCCGGAAAGGACACGAGCCACGCTCCCGATCTATTCAGCGTCATCCGAATCGAAAGCGAATCGCCCCAGCGCCTCCAGATCCTCGACGACAATGGAACCCAACGCATCCAGCCTGCCGAAGCGCGCTTGTGGTCCATCTCGACGGATTCCGCCGCCGACCAGACCCTCCTGTTCCGAGGTCGGCTCTCCCGGGAATCCGATGGCACCTTCCGAATTCCCGTCCTCCCAGGCAACATGCGATTCCTGATCGAAGCATCCACGTTGGCGAATGCGATGCGCACGCGCATCTCCACGCACGCCAAGGTCTCCACCGGCTGGACGCGCTACATGGACTGCATGGAGAACATCCTCTCCCCTCTGCCTGGAACGGTTTCCGTGCACGCATGCCCCGAGCTCGGCTGGAACCTCTCGGGAATCGATTCGACGAGCACGGGCGCCGACGTCTGGTCGGTCTTCTCGCTCGATATTCCGTAGATCCCCTGGACGGCCCTGCGGCGTTCCATCTCAAGAGATGCGTCACGGAATCCTGTGGACGGCTGTTCGCAGGGCGGGGAAGTGTTGCGCCAACTCTAGCGCGGAATTCATGCTCGCCAAGAGTGGTGCACAAAGCGCCATGGACACGAACAAGAACGCCCTCCTGGGAGTCGATCCTCAGGAGGGCGTTCTTGCATGCGAAGTGGGCAATGTAGGGCTCGAACCTACGACCCGGTGATTAAGAGTCACCTGCTCTACCAACTGAGCTAATTGCCCTTTGAACGATCACTCGTTCATCGAGGCAAGGAAAGGTAAAGCGGAGCGATAGGCGCGTCAAGGGCACGGCAGAAAAAAGAGCACTCCCCTGTGCGACATTCCTCAGCGACAATAGACCCGAGAAAAGCGGTTCCCCAGAAGCGGTCCGCTTTGCCATATTTGAAACCATGACCGTCTCCCGGCTCGCGGCTTCCATGCTGGCATCCATCCTGATCCTCAGTCGATCGGCCGCATCGTTGCCGTCCGACCAGGATCTCGAGAGAATGTATTCCTCCGCAAGCCAGATGGAGGCTGTAGGCAACGGATCAGCACGCGATGCGATCCTGCAGGAAATTCGAACCGCGGTCCGCGTCCGCGCAGCGGCCGACTCCTCCGTCTCTTCGGCCATGGAATTCCTCGACCGGATCGACACATTGCTCGAAGCCCAAGAGAAGAAGAAGGGTGTCCTTCTGCGCGAATTGCAGACACTCATCGCGAAGGGAGATACGACTCTCGCGAAGAAGCGGTACGAATCGCTCTCGCAACGCTATCCAGGATCGGCGTTCCCGAGTCTGCGTTCACTCATCGCTCGGTTCTCGCCAGCCAGCCCAAGCGAGCCTGCGAAGTCGGCCGTGGTCGATTCTTGCGCGATCTCTCCAACGGGCTGCGCCTCTCCCGCCGCCGATTCCAGCCGTCGCGACACCCTCGGCGCCGCGACCTGTCCCTCCGGCCCCCCCCAGGTCCTTTTCCTTCAGCCAGCCTCTCCGTCCGGATCGATCAACGCGACAGATTCCGCCATTCTGCTGACCATGCGCATCACTGCGCCCTGTCCGCTCGGTCGCATCGAATTGCGGCGGGACTCCCTGCTCGTACGCAGCTTCCATCTGCCCGACGGCAAATCGGGCGTCTTCGATCTCGACGATGCGATCCTCGTCCCTTCTGGTTCCACGGAGATATCTCTCGTCGCCTGCGACACCTTCGGGACCTGCCGGAAATCATCCATCAAACTGAATCCCAGGCACACGATCCCGCCCTGGATTCCTTGGGCTTCCGGTGGAATCGTGATCCTTGGTCTTCTCACGGGCATCATCGCTCTATTCCGACGTCCCGGTCCGGCCCCGAAAGCGGGAGCACGCGGCGTCCTGGTGCGTTCGAACATGACCCGCCCGTCCATCCCTACGGGATCCCCGGTCGACATCATCCAGCTACTGCGCCAGATCATCGCCGATGCGGAAAAGAACCTGCCCCGAGGTCCACGCCTGGTGAGCCGCCTGAACGGCGTTCCTTCCGTGGATGGCAACGCGACCGACCTGGAGCAAGCCCTGAACTCCCTGTTGCAGCTTCCCGTGGCACGCGCAGGATTGCGCGGCACGGTACTCGTCGCCACCGGTCGCGGCCCCGTGAGCATGGAAGTCGTCCTCGAGGACAATGGCCCCGATCTCGAAGACACGGCTTTGCGAACGCTGTTCGACCCCTCCTCCGCGAAACTGCGCGAACGCCAGGGAGCCGACAAGGATCTCCTGACTGCCGCCGACATCATCATGCGCCACCATGGACACTTGGCCGCCGAACCACGAATCGACGGAGGACTGCGGTTGCGCATCCGCCTCCCTCTTCCCTCGGCCAACGGGCCGCGCACGACATCACTCCTCAAATGATTCCGGGTTCCGACCGCAATCACGGAGCCTATCGATGACCTGGAAACCCGACGAACTCCCCGGATTCTTCGAGCGCCTGCGCAACATGAGCGCGATCCGCCGTTTCGGCACATTGCCCTCGGCCCATCACGACAGCGTCGCGAACCACAGCTACGACGTCGCGGTCCTTTCCATGATGATCGCCGATCGCCAGAACGACCAGAGCCTGTCCATGGAAAAGATCCTCCGCAAGGCGCTCTGGCACGACTTCGAAGAAACGATCGTCTCGGACATTCCCCACCCGATCAAGCACCGCTACGAGGGAGGGCGTCTCGGAAACCTGCTCGAGGAGATCGTCGCGACGGTCCTCGAGAACGAAGCGTTCCACGAGCTCCCCCCCGAAATGGCGCACCGCTACGCCGCCGACGCGCGCGACGCCAAGCGCGACCACGAAGGAGAAGTCGTGGCTGCGGCCGATGCGATGGATCTCGTGATCGTGGCCACGCGCGAGATCAAGATGGGGAACCGCTACTTCGAGCACATCTTCGACGTGGGCATGCAACTTTGCGAGAAGCACCGGCATTTCGTGCTTGTTGACGAATTCTGTCGTGTTGCGCGCAAGTACCTCGACGAGGGCCAGTTCGTCGACGGGGTGTTCCACGGCAACCGATCGCAGACGGAGCTCGACCTCCGAACCAGCGACGCCGAGGCGTAAGCACCGTCGGGACGCTCACGTCTTCCGGTCGCCCTGGAAGGGTCAGAACTCCCTGAGGCGGACGCCGGAGGGCGATGGATCGTCAGGGCTGGCGCCAAGGCCGGCAAGGCTGCGGCGCAGCCACCACAAGGTACGGAAGACGCGACGGCAGGGATCGGGAATGGGCCACGTCTCGTGCTGATGCCCCTGGCCGAGAAGCGACGCCAAGCGGCCATCGAGGCGCCAATCCTCGAAAGCGAAGCCTTGGGTGTCGCTACCGCGCAGAAGAGGATGCCAGACGACTTCGACCAGCTCGCGATGCCGTCCCTTCCAGACCTGAAGTTGATTCTCCTGCCACCCCATCGCGCGACAGAGCTCGAGAAGATCGTCGGAGCCTTCAGGGCAGACCACGTCCCACTCGCGCAACGCGTGAGCGCACCAATCCGGGAAGCGAACCGCGCCGGAGAAATCGGACATGGAAAGGTTCCAGCCGATTCCCTTGCCGGGCAGGACGCGAATATCCTCGGTTCCGGTGAGCGTAAGCCAGATGGCTTCCTCGCTCCAGGCCCCGGAAAGAAGCTTCCAGATGCGTGCGCCGAGATCGCGGGCCTGCGGCAGAGGCCCCGCCGTGGCGATCAGGGCCGCAAAAGCGCGGTAATCGGGAGTGGGCTCGGCCTTGGGGTCGCGCAGACGGCGCGTCTCGCGCAGATAACTGAAATAAGGAGACAAGGCGAAACCATCCGCCGCATCGAGGACGATTCCCTTGAGCCCGTCGTCGGAGACGGCATACGAGGCCGGAATCCAAATGCCTTCGGAGCGATCGGGGAACACTTTGCGAAGGAGTTCAGCGATGGCGATCTCTCGCGGAATATCGAGCTCCATGCGAAGTCCGTAGCGCAACTCGCCCATCAATCCATCCCATGAACGGCGCAGAATGGGGTCCGCTGCGGCGACACTCTCGCAGTCCTTGCCCGAGAGATCGAAGTCGACTGCCTCTTCCGCACCGGGCAGAAGAAGTTTCAGAATGCGATCGGTCCCACCTTCGCATTGGATGCGATAGACTTGGAAAAGGCCGTCGGACCAGACAGGAGCCGGCACGAGACGAGCCTTTTCGCACCCTGGGGCCTGGAATGCCATGCGTTGGAGCGAGTCGAGCGCATGAGGAGGAAGACCAACGCTCTGCCCGGTTCCCCAGACCCGATCCATGCCGGGCTGGGCGGGATGCCCGAGATTGACGAGAGGCTTTTGGACAAGCGCGCGCGCCAAACGAGGCGCAGCCCCCTTCAAACGCGTGGAGATGCGCTCCAAAGCACGGCAATGCCGTCCGAATCCCTGGTGGTTTTCGCGAGCGGCCTCGTGCCAAGCATCGAGCAAGGCCTTGCGCCAAGCCTTCCATAGGCGATGGCGCGACTTGCCCAACGGAAGCGACAGATGAGGCCAACGAGGGCCCCATGGCCCGAACGTCAACCATAGAGCCTTGGCCAACCCGGTCTTTTCGTCGCCCCAGGGGTCGACAGGGCGCAGAACGGGCCATCCACGACGGCGGGCGAGGATTTCCAATGCTTCGTCAGGGCGGACGGCGAAGGCGTGCTCCACGGCTCCAAGCAGCGGCGCGTCGGATGCATGGTCGCTGTAGGCGAAGGTCGCATCGCGCGGCAGTTCGTATCCGGCATCGCGCAACGCCTCGAGCTTCTCGGCTCCCTTGACGTTGCGTCCCCGGATCACGGGGAGGTTCCACAAGTTCCGGCCCTGGAATTCGAGATCGGTCGCGATGAGGCGATGAGGCGGGAGAAGATCGTCGAGGTGCTGCAGATAGAATCGCGGAGACGCGGTGATCACGACGATCTCGTGCCCGAGAGAATGGTGCAACCAGACTCGATCGAGGATCTCCGCCAACCCGCACTGCGAAAGGAATTCGCGACTGAACTGCCGCACCAGGGTGTCGCGCGACTCCGCGGACTCCCGATTGGCCGTCGCCATGTAGGCGCGCTTCATCCATACGGGAGGCTTCCCCATGGCCCGCAACGCCATGATGCCCCAGATCCATGGCGCAATGTACCACAGCTTGCGGCGGCGAGCATACCAGCGTTGCCAATGCAACATTGAATCGGCGTGCACGATGGTGTCGTCGAGATCGAAGAATGCGACTGGTCGGAGGGCGCCAGCTTCAGCGAGAGAATCGTTCGGCATCAGGATGGAGTGAAAGATAACCCACCACGCCGCTCATGCGGCCGCTTGCGACGATCTGCCGTTTCTGGTGGTCAAGATCGCGCTCAAGGCGCAAGACCTTGCCCGCCCCTTGCCGAAGGGGTACATTGCCTCCTTATGTCCAACGGAAAGATACCCATCACGCGCGAAGGCTATGACAAGCTTGTCGCGGACCTCCAGCACCTCAAGAGCGTGGAGCGCCCGTCCGTCATCGCGGCCATCCAGGAAGCGCGAGCCCAGGGAGATCTCTCCGAAAACGCGGAATACGACGCGGCCAAGGAGAAACAAGGCAAGATCGAAGCGAAGATCGCGGAGATCGAAGACAAGATCGCACGTGCCCATGTGATCGAAGCCGACGCATCCGCTTCGGAGACGATCATCTTCAGCGCCAAGGTCACGGTCCTGGATGCCTCGACCGGCAAGGAAATCGAGTACCAGATCGTCGGCCCCGAAGACGTCGACATCCTTCGCAATCGCATTTCCATCAACAGTCCGATCGGCAAAGCCCTCGTCGGAAAGCGCCGCGGCGATTCCGTGGAGTTCTCCACGCCCCGCGGCAACAAGACCCTGACCATCCGCGACTTCTGCTGATCATGCCGGCCTCGCTGGTCCTCATCCATGGCGAAAACGCCCCCGACCGCGATGCGGCTCTGGACGAGGAACTGCGCAAGGCGCTCGGCGGCACGGACGCGAGTCTCGGCCGCACCCTTTTCCAAGGCCAAGAGATCGACCCTCGCCAGCTCGCCACGGCTCTGACGCCGTCGCTGTTCGGCGACACCGGCGCCGTCGTGATCCAGGGAATCGAGGATTGTTCGGCTTCCGTCAACGAGGTCCTCCTCGACACCATCGACGGAGCCCTCGAAAGCGGAATCTCCGTGCTGATGGTCGGCGACAAGGGCCCGAACCAGACCAGCAAGGCAGGCAAGGCGCTCGCGAAATTCCTGAAGGCCAAGGGGCGCGAAGTACCCTGCCCCGCTCCCAAGCTCCAGGATCTCGGCAGATGGGTGGAGACCCGTGCGCGCAACCACTGGGACCGCGGTATCGAACGAGATGCCATCGCGGCCCTGGTCGAACGAGCGGGAACCACCGACTACCGGAAGGTCGGCGAATGCCTGCCCGATCTCGATCGCGAGCTGGAAAAACTCCACTCGCGCCTGGAGAAGGGGCAGAAGATCACGACAGCGCTCGTCGAAGAGCTCGTAGGAGACCGTCGTCCGGCAAGCCTCCAGGATTTCCTCTCGGCGCTGTCCGCGCGACGTCCCGCCCAGATGGTCAAAGCGCTCGTGCGACTGCGCGAAACAGTCCCGGCCTTCCTGCTCGCGCAGTTCGCATGGACGGAATTCGTCCAGCTCTACCGCCTGCGCCGCGCGATGGACCGCGGCATGCGCGGCTCCGATGCAGCGCGCGAACTGGGCATCAACGAATACGTCTTCCGCATGCGCGGTTTCGAAGCCGCCGCCCAGGGCCGCTCCCCTGCACGCTGGCTCTCCGACATCGCGGCTCTCTGCCGGATCGAATCCGGCGACAAGCGCGGCCGATACCAGAACGAATGGCTCCTGGAACTCGAATTCCACCAGATCTCCCGCTGAATCCGGAGGCACCCAGATGACGACAACCACCGCCCCCCGCACTCCCACCGGTTGCACCGGACTCGATGCGATGCTCCAAGGAGGCCTCGTCGAAGGTTATTGCACGGTCATCGAGGGGTCTCCCGGAACGGGCAAGACCACCCTCGGACTGCAGTTCCTGATCGAAGGCTGCATGCGCGGCGAACCAGGCATCGCGATCACGTTCGAGGAATTCCCCGAGCAGTACTACGAAAACGCGCTCCAGCTGGGCTGGGATCTGCACGACTGGGAGGCCAAGGGGCTCCTCAAGGTGCAGTTCAGCGATCCCATCACGTTCCTCGAAGGGCTCCAGGACATCGAAGGCCATATCGCCGGACTCGTGGAGGATATGGGTGCCAAGCGCATCCTGCTGGACTCCGTGAGCCACTTCGAACGCCTCACGGACGATCCCGCCACATTGCGGCGCATCGAGACGGATCTTGTCCACGCCCTCAAGCGCGAGGAACTGACCTCGGTGCTCCTGAAGGAGAACGCGCACGTGCTCGGCGGCTGGGACAAGAGCGAGAACAGGGTCGCATTCATCGCAGACGCCCTCGTGCTCCTTCGCTACATCGAACTCGAATCCGAAGTCAAACGCGGCATCGTCGTCCTGAAGATGCGCGGCTCGGACCACGACAAGGGCATCCACGAATATTCCATCCGTGAAAAGGGCGTCGTGGTCGGCGAAATCTTCCGCGGCGTCGGTGGATTGTTCGCCGGATCGGGAATCCGCGCACAGCCGAACTGAGAGCTTCGAGCCGGAGTTCTTCCGGTTCTCAGTCTCCGATGCCGAGAAGGTGGTCGATCGCGCCGGCAGCCCGCTCGCGCTCGAGAAAATCGTCCACCCACAAGGGATCGATGCGCGCGGCCAGTTCGAGAGTCTCGATCACGGCAGAAGCTCTGTTGTAGGGGCCCCAAGCCAATCCCTGTCGTCCCGGGTGCTGTACTCCGTCGTAGGGACGACGAGCGGAGCGCAAAGCGCGCACCCGCCTCCACAACGTCTTTTCACGTTCGATGGACGGTGCGCGCGGAAGTCCCTCGACGTTCCAGGATAACTGGAAAGCAATACGTCGCGGGCCTTCGACATCATTGGGGAAATGGCGCTCCACCCTCTCGATCAACGCGAAGGCCTGCGCCTCCAGCCCGCAGGCGAGACTCGTGCGGGCCGCGTCGATAAGGTGCATCGCCCAAGGACGCATCCGTTCGACGGCCGCCCCTTTGGCTGCATCCCAGCGCCCCCGCATTTCCTCGATCCGGGCGTTCCCGTCGATGCTCTCCTCGGAGGGGCTCATCCCGCTCGTTCCGGCAGGCGAGAAGCGATCTCGACCAAAGCCTCGCGGTGACGCACGTCGGCATCCGCAAGTGCGGAACGCAACGACTCGGTGAATCCGACAAGCAAACGCTCGAGCGATTCGAGAAGCGCCTGCTGGATCGCGGCCGGATCGCGAGCGGCGTCCTCCGCGCCTTCCCGCGCGAATGCGCCCAGACCCGTCGACAGATCCTGGGCCGCATTGGTGAAGACGCCCACCGAAGCAGCGAACTCCACCTGGTTGGCCCGCAAGGAGACTGCGGCCTCCTCCAGCCGATCTTGCGCCGTTTCGAAACCCTTGACGACGGGAATCACGGCCTCGCCATGGCCGCGCAGGGCGTCGCCCAAAGGAAGCAAAGCTTCGCGCACGCCGTCGGCGACGGATTCGAGCGTGGAAAGCGACCGAGCCAGATGGCTGGCGGCTTCCTCTCTCGCGACGCGACCTTCGTCGGCGCTGGCCTCGAGGCGATCGGAAACCCTCGAGACGGCATCGGCCACGGAACGAACCGCGTCGCCGCGCAATCCGCCCGCGTCGCGCACGGCGACGGCGAGCTCTTCGAGCTCCGGAGCCGGTGCGGGACGCGCCGCGATCTCTTCGGCAGTGCGGACAGGAAGCGTCACCAACGCGTCGCGGACGGAATCGATCGCCGATGCGAGTCCGCCGACGGCCTCGAGAAGACGATCCTGCCTCGACGAAGCCGCGCCCTCGTCGGAACGGATCGCGGCGAGGGTCTCGGTCGCCTCGCGGATCTGTCCGGACAGGGGGGTGAGACTGGATGCGATCGCATCGATGCGTCCGGCCTGCGATCGACCGAGCTCGACGCCCTCGCGGAGAAGATCCGCGACCCGGTCGTCGTTCCGGCCCGCGGACAGATCACGCCCGAGAGAAGCGACGGATTCCGTCAGCGAGGAGAACCCCGCCGTCGCGGCCTTGGTGGCGGCGTCCTGGCTGGATTTGACGGATGCGAATCCGGCAGCCACGGACTGGAGCGACTCGCGCACCGCGCGCGTCTCGGAAAGCGTCGCCGATGCATCCGTCGCCTCGGCGATCTTCACCGGCAAAGCGCCGATGACCGCGGTCTGGGCCTCCAGAAGCTCCGCCTGCCCGCGCAGGGCGGCGCTCTGCGAACGCAGTTCGGAAGGCAGTTCCCGCAGCGAGCCGCGCGCATCGGAAAGATCCTGCGCGATCCCCTGCAGGGATTCCTGGATGGAGCCGACGCGATCGGAAAGTCCGACGACGGCTTCGCGCAAAAGCACGTTTCCTTCGGAGGCGTTGCCGGCGGCGAGCGCCTTGAAGAAGGCCGCGGCAGCCAGAAGCACGGCGACGGCGGACAGCAGGATGGGCAGGATGGTCATGGCGTCCTCGCGGAGTTCTCGGGTTTCGCGTCGCCGTTTTCGATGTTCTCGGCGGCCAAAGCGGGGGTGGAAGAAAGGCTCCCGGACATGGGCAGTCCGGACAGGATGGTGTTCCAGCGGCTGGTCGAGAACCAGATCATGGTCTCTGCCATGACGTCGGCAAGATGAAGGAAGCGCGTGGCGAAACCGATGAATCCGTCGCCTCGAGGATTCGCCCAAGGCTCGGCCGCGATCTGGTGCAGCGCTGCGAGTTCGGGGGCTGCGCGTTTTTCCCAGCGTCCCGCCAAAGCGGCGCAGAATCGCGCCTCCGCTTCGGACGACATGCGAATGCGCCAGGCCTTGCGTCGTTCGCTCTCTCCTGGACGCAATCCCTCCGCAAGGCACATCGCGATCCTCGCCCCGTTCCCGCATCCCTCCAATTCGAGGCACTGACGGGACACGAGATCGTCGAGATGGTCGCAACGGCTCTGGCATTGGACCAGGACCCGTTCGAGTTCGGCGGAAAGATCGTGGTAGGCCAAGAGGAAGACCGCGCGCAGCTCCTTGCGCGAACCCCGCCCGGTGGTTTCCCACGCACCGGTCGCGGACTGCCGATACCAACCGGTTTCACGAAGCCGCTCCCCCAGCGTCCCTGCGGAGAAACGATGAGGAAGGTCGGACTGGATCGTGCGGAGCCGATCGCGGACATCGGAACGCAGCGCGTCGAAGCGCGTACGGATCGTGCGGGCGAAGTCGGGGCGAGCATCCAGGGCAGGGAGATCTCCCGTATCGAGAAGCCCGCGCAGGAGCACCGCATGCGCCGGATCGAAGTGACCGGACAAGTGGTCGAGGACCTGCTCATCGGAAGGCGTGGACAAGAGGGAAGGGCTCCCTGACAGGTCCTGCAATGCCTTGCGCAACTGGCTCACGATGGGATCGATGGGAATCCTCCTGCTGGCTGTTCGCCCGGAACCGGCAAGTGCTGAAAAGTAACCCAAAACCCGCCTCGGACAGGGGAGGCAGGAGGTGGATCAACCTGCAGCGGCCACGCCTTGCTCCTGGATCCGGTTCAGATAGGCCTGAGGATGCGGGGTTCGGGTATCGGCCCAATCGATGACGCGACGGATATCCCAAAGCGAATTGGAGTATGGATAGCGTCGGACCAGCTCGTCGACGGCCTCGTGCCACCGCACCAGATCGCCCTTCTGAAGGGCTCCAAGAGCGATGAACAACGTGAATTCCGGAGACAAGCCCTCGGGGGTGGCCATGGCGGCGTGAAGGCCTGCGGAGTCAAGGGCTCCCTTCAGGAATGCCGCCTGTTGGCGGACGATCCAAGGAGCGGATCGGCGATCGAGAATCGCCTGCCAGCGCGATTTTCCGTCGCGCCGCGCAAGCACCGTGGCGACGCCCCACTCGAGCAGTGCCTGTGACTTGTAGGTTTCGTCAGCGCCTTCGGTTTCGACGACCCTCTTGAACCAGCGTTCGGCCTCGGCAGGCTTGCCATCCCAAGCATAGGTGCGCCCCAGCTCGACCATGGCCGACAGGCGTCCCTGGACAGCCTTCGGGAAAGCCTCTCCCTCGGCGACTTGGCGCAGGATCTCTTCCGCTTCGGCGATGCGCCGCTGATCCCTCTCGTGGCGGGCACGGATGATCCAGAGCTCGGCCGCGATCTCGGGGTTGCCCTTGGCGTAGTACTGATCGAACTGGAAAGCGGTCTGGAGGAAGTTCGAATCGGCTGCGATGCCGCCCCACAGGCGAAGCGCCTCGGCGAAGCGCAGATGGACCGGCCCGAAGAGTCCCCTACGGTTGGGCTGGATCTTCGCCAGGAAGCGGAAGACCGTCTCTCCTTCCGAGGCGCATCCGTAGAACATCGGCTTGGAGAGATCGAGGCAACCTTCGATGCGCACAAGTTGGTTCTGGATCAGAGCGATGTTGGATGGGTGATCGGGATCCGCATCGACCAGTTCCTCTTGCGCCTTCTGCGAACCGGCAAGGTCGCCAGCCGTCTGGAGAGCGATGCTTTGCAGGAACAGGGCCTGGAGGCGCAGATCCTTCGACATGGGCGATTTCACCACGACATCGAAGAGATCGAGAGCCTGCTTGTACTGGTTGCGAACCATGGCGATGGTCCCCAGCTTGAGTTGCGCCTCCTGGGCGACCTCGTGCGTGGGATAACTCTGGATCACCGAGTGGTATGCGTTCACCGCATGGTCGAGCAGGCCTTCGTCGAGGAACGCGTCAGCGACGACGGTGGGACTTGCCTTGAGAGCCACCGTGCGGCGGCTCACCTGGATGTTGTCGATCAGGACGCGGCTGTTCCATGTGAAGAAGCCGAGCCTGTAGCCCGCGGCATGGGTGGGAGGCAGCACCTGGATGCGCTCGTCGACGAGGACGCCGTCGACGGAAAGCCTCAGTCGCTGCCCATCCCGCTCCACCGCCACATGGTAGCTGCGTCCCATGTCCAGCGGCGTATCCTTGGGCAACCACTGGTAGCGTTCCTCGGTCGTGACGATGCCCGCGCGTTGCGTTCCCCACTGCCCGAGGAAGAAGCGCACGCCGTTGCCGGGCTGGTCGCCATACAGGAAGACATCGAAGTCGTGGTTGGCTCCGCCGCCGCCGGTCACATCGAATTCGACCCGGAGATTTCCCATGAAATCCTCGGTGGAGCGGCAGAATGAAAGGCCTTCGGAGCGCCCAGACAAACGACCGCCCTCGACCCTCCACTCGTCGGAAGGCACCAGAAGGGGTTCGGTGCGGGTGCCTTGGACGGAAAAGGATTCGAAATGGATCGCGGGCGTGGGAGAGTCGAAGGTCTCTTCGACAAAAACCGTCCAAGGGGTGCGAGAGAGGCGCTCCTGCAACTGCAGGTAGCCGAGTCCGAGGAGCGCGAAGGCGAGCGAGACGCCGACGATCCAAAGGATGAGCGCCCTTTCCCGCAGGAAACGGCGAAGATGGTAGACCTTGCCCGGCGGACGGGCCGAGACGGGCTTTCCAGCCAGCCACGCGCGCAGGTCGGCCGCGAACGCGCCCATCGACTCGTAGCGGGATGCGCGATCGCGCGCCATCGCCTTGTGGACCACCGCGTCGAGTTCGCGATCGACCCATGGACACAGCTGGCGCAGAGGCACCGGCTCGGCCGCCATGACGTTCACCACCGTCTGGTGGATGGAGCGTGGGTCGAGATAGGGGTTCTTGAAGGAGATCAGCTCGTAGAGAAGGATTCCGAGGGCGCAGACGTCGGTTCGCTGGTCGACTTCGTCGCCGCGCGCCTGCTCCGGCGACATGTAGGCGGGCGAGCCGACCATTTCCCCGTCGCAGGTGAGGACCGCGCCGTCGCGCAGGAGGATGTCCTTGGAAAGCCCGAAGTCGATGACCACGGGCTGGTCGCCACGCATGAGGACGTTCGACGGCTTGAGGTCCCGATGCATCACGCCGTGCTCGTGCGTGTACGCGATGGCCTCGGCCACCTGGGCAGCGATCTGGACCGACTGCTGGAGGTTCGGGGTCTCTTCCCGGAGATATTCCGCCAGATTCTGTCCAGGAATGAGCTCCATGGAAATGTACCAGGCTCCCCGATCCTGGCCGATGTCGTGCACCTGGACGATGGCCGGATGCGAAAGGCGCGCGACGGTCCGCGCCTCGTGGAGGAAGCGGGAAACGAATCGATCGTCGAGGGTGACGTGGCTGGGAAGGACCTTGAGCGCGACCACGCGTTCGAGTTCGAGATCGCGGGCACGGAACACGGTGGCCATGCCGCCCGCACCGATCTCGCCGAGGATCTCGTAGCGTCCGAGCCGCTGTCCGGGCGAAAGTTCGACGACCCGGCGCGTCCCCATGCGGGAATTCTCCATGTGGGATTCGATCACGCGACCCCTCCTCGGACGCGATCCATGGCATTCCGAAGTTCGAGCGGAAGCGGAGATTCGAACACCCGGCGCCGCCCGTGGATGGGCAAGGCGATGCGCGCGGCATGAAGGAACGGACGCTTCAAGCCGGGCAAGGCGGTCGTTCCGTAACGATCGTCGGAAACGATCGGGTGGCCGATCGAGGCCAAATGGGCGCGAATCTGGTGCATGCGACCGGTCAGGATGCGCACGTCGAGAAGAGCGTACCCGCGGAAGCGTTCGACGATCTTCCAATGCGTTTCGGATTCGGAGCCTTGCTCGGAAACGATCGACTTGGCGCCACCCGAATGCGAATCGATCCGTTCGAGACGCTCTTTCACCACGCCAGAAGGTCTCGAAGGAACTCCTTCGACCAGCGCCAGATATTCCTTGGTGGCCGAACCGGAACGGATGCTTTCCTGGACTTCGAGCAACGCACGGCGGGTTTTGGCGACGAGGACGACCCCCGAGGTGCCACGATCCAGGCGATGCGCAAGAGCCGGCTGGAAGACGCTGTCCGACGAACCGAGATCCTGCCATACGCGTTCGATGAGCGTGGTGCCTGGCGGAGTCCCCGTACCTGGATGGACCGCCATGCCGGCAGGCTTGTCGAGGACCAGAAGCTCGTCGTCCTCGAAAATCACCCCGACCTTGTCGCGCAAGCTCGAGGCGCCATCACGAACCGGAGCAGAAGTCTTCAATTCGCCGGGACGGACATTCAGGGTGATCCGAGCTCCGCCGACGAGACGAGCGGCGCCATCGGCGCGGGCACCATCGACGCGTACGCGTCCTTTGCGAACAAGCTGGAAGATGTGCGAAAGAGGAACCGTGGGGAGGACCTTCCGAAGATATCGGTCAAGCCTCTGCCCCGCATCACCCTCCGCCACCTCGAATTCCGTAGCCACCTCGACCGGACCCGTCACAGCATGATTGTACGCCCAAGTAATCAGGGGGGCAAGCCGATTGGACACGTCTCCTGTTGACGCAATGACAAAGTGAACGCACGACGTCACCAGTAAATGCATCCATCCCCTTTCCAGGAATCGAACCAAGAGTCTAACATCAGCGCAATGTCCCGAATTCTCGTCGTCGACGACGAACCGGCCCTGCGCCAGATTCTTCAAAACCTGCTGATCGGTTCCGGTTACGAAGTCTCCACCGCATGCGATGGAGAAGAAGGTCTCGCCATGGCCTTGGCAGAGCCGTGGGACATGGTGTTGAGCGACATCTCGATGCCGCGACGCAATGGAATCGAGATGTTGGCCGAGATCGCCAAGCAACGCCCCGGAGTCCACCGGGTCCTGCTGACCGCGCACACGATCGAGGAGTACATCAGCGAACTCCTGAAGCACGATCTCTCCTGCGTTCTCACGAAATCGGTGCCATTTCCTGTCAAGGAGGTCCTCGAAACCGTCGACAGCCTCTTGACCCGAAGGATCTTCGGGATTCGAAGGCACATCGAGCCCGACGTGCCGGTCGTTCGGCACGCGGTCCAATGCCACCAGGACATCCTCGATCTGAGCGAATCCATCTCCGACATGGCCGAGGGCCGTCGCAGGATCCATCTCTGCACGATCATGAACGAAATCCTCACCAATGCGGTCTACTACGGCGTACGCAACGAGCCCGGGGATCGCAAGGAGACCTGGACCCGGGAATTTGCTCTGGCCGAAGCGGAGTCCGTGGTCGTCGAGACCGCGCAAGATTCCCAAAAGCTCGCGATCACGGTCACCGACCCTGGTGGCAGCCTGGACCGCAGCACGGTCCTCCATTGGTTGCATCGCCAACTTTCTCGCGACGAGAACGGCCTTCCTGTGGGAATTTTCGACAACCACGGGCGAGGCTTCTTCATCAGCCGCAGCTTCAGCGACCGCATGTCCATCTCCATCGAACGCGGGCGCCGCAGCGAGATCACCTTGCTCCTCTACACGGGTCGCCCCCCACTGGGCGAAAAGCCACTCGTCATCCTCGAGATCTGAGAAGAGAACCGAACGACGGAATCCGTGGAGCCGGACACGCATGAAAAAGGGCCGCCCCAATTGGGGGCGGCCCTTTTTCATGATCGGAGAAGAGTCAGTTCAGAGCCGAATTGACAGCGGCTTGAACGAGCTTGCCGTCGGCCTTGCCCTTGACGCGGGGCATCAACGCACCCATCACCTTGCCGATGTCCTTCTTCGAGGACGCACCGACTTCGGCGACGACCTCGGCGACAATGACACGGATTTCGTCTTCTGACAGTTGGAGAGGCTGGTAGGCCTTGATCCAAGCCACTTGCGCGACCTCGCGTTCGGCAAGCTCTTCGCGTCCCGCATTCCTGAACTGCTCGGCGGAATCGTCGCGCTGCTTGATCGCACGAGCTACGGCAGTCACGACATCCTCGTCGGACGGGTCGCGACGACCTGCGTCGATCGTGATCTTCTTGATGTCGCTCGAGAGAGTACGAAGGGCCAGGAGCTTTTCCTGGTCGTGCGCTCTCATGGCGTCCTTGATGTCCTCCTGGAGTTTCAGGAAGACGGACACCTCAAGCGCCCCGGTTGCGCGCGGCGTTTTCCTTGACAGCCTTGCGACGCGCAGCATTTTCCTGGCGCTTGCGAGCTTCGGAAGGCTTTTCGTAGTACTGGCCCTTCTTGACATCGGAGATGATGCCCGTCTTCTCGCAGGTCTTGGTGAAACGGCGCAAGGCCTTTTCGAAGGATTCGTTCGTGCGGACGACAACGCCGGTCATAGTGGTCCTTTAGGAAAATGAAGCGTGAAGGTGCGGAAATATGCATTCCTTTGGAGGAAACGTGGAGCCCCCCGGACAGGGAAAATGCCTTCCGCCCCCAAAAACACGAATCGCCCTCCGCCTCAAGCTCTGGCTCGATGGTCGACCGCCACGATCGCCGCGGAGATCTTTTCGAGAGAAATGACATGGTCGACGCCCCCCAGGCGGATCGCCTCCTTGGGCATCCCGAAGACCACGCAGCTCTTCTCGTCCTGCGCATAGGTCAACGCCCCGGCGTCGTGCATCTCGCGCATTCCGTGGGCTCCGTCGTCCCCCATGCCGGTCAGGATGAATCCCGTCGCATTGCGCCCCGCCGACTTGGCCACCGAACGGAACAGCACGTCGACGGAGGGGCGGTGCCGACTGATGAGAGGCCCGTCCTTGACCTCCACCTTGTACTGCGCGCCGCTGCGGACCACCATCAGGTGCCGTCCCCCGGGTGCGATGAGAGCGACGCCCGGCAGGATGCGGTCGCCGTCCGCCGCCTCCCGCACCTCGATTTGACAGATATTGTCAAGACGCTGTGCGAAGCTCTTGGTGAACATCTCCGGCATGTGCTGGACGACGACGACACCCGGAACCACGCGAGGAAGCTCCTGGAGGATCCGTTCCAAGGCTTGCGTGCCTCCGGTGGAACACCCGATGGCGACGATCTTCTCGGTCATCGGGATGCTCCCCGTCGTCGTGCTGGGCGGAGCGATCATCTCGTCGGCACTGAGCTTTTCGATGGGCTCGCCATCCCGCGTCCGCCCCCGCGACGCGACCAGCGTCCTGGGCGCAGGCATCCGAGCGGGGAGAACTCGCGCGTCCGCGCCCATGCCCGCCCCACCGCCGACATGGGCGACCCTCGCCTTGGCGGCTGCCTTCACGACCGACACGAGATCCTCGGAGGAATCGATCAGGAAATCCTTGAGTCCCGCGCGAGGCTTGGCGATGATCGTGAACGCACCCGCCTCGAGCGCCTGCAGGGTGATCTCCGCCTTTTCTTCCGTCAGCGTGGAGCAGATGATCACGGGAGTCGGACGAGTTGACATGATCTGCCGCAGAAAAGTCAATCCATCCATGCGAGGCATTTCGATGTCGAGGATCACGACGTCGGGCCAGTGGACCTTCATCTTCTCGATGGCAAACAACGGATCGGGCGCGACCCCCACCACCTCGATGTCGCTGTGACGGGAAAGCTGATCCTGGAGGACCTGCCTCACCACTGCGGAATCATCGACGATCATGACCTGGATGGGCATTTGAGAAGCCTTTCCGAAGTGGAATGCCAAGCCGTTCAGCGCCTGCGGCGATAGACGGCAGGCTTGATTTGTTCGATGGGAAGGTCGAATCCCGCCATGGACTCGGAATGCCCCAGGAGAAGCCAACCTCCTGGTTGAAGACGATCGCAGATCGCTTCCAGGACCCTGAGCTTGGTCGACGTGTCGAAATAGATGATCACATTCCGGAGAAGCACCACGTCGAACTTGCCGAGGTTCGACGGCAAGTTGGTCAGATTGAGTTGCCTGAACTCGATCTTTTCCCGAAGACTCCGTTCGATCAGAAGCTTCCCTTCGAACTCGCCCCTCCCGCGCAAGCAATAGGCTTTCAGGTACTTCTGTGAGATGCCCTCGGTCCTTGCCATCGAATAGAGGCCCGCCGCGGCCTTCGCGAGCGCCGCATCGCTGATGTCGGAGGCAAGAAGCTCCCAGCCCGTCGGCCCCAGGACATCGGACAGGACCATCGCCACCGAATACGGCTCCTCGCCCGTGGAGCATGCGGCGCTCCAGACGCGCAGCGGCCTCCCCGGCGCGTGCGCAGGGACGATCGAATGCATCAGGACGTCGAAATGATGGGCCTCGCGAAAGAAGAACGTCTCGTGGGTCGTGATGAGATCGATCGCCGTCTGCAGTTCGGCGGGATCGTTTCCGGCGACCAGATGGTCGTAGTAGGCGCGAAAACTCGGGAGCCCCAACTTGCCGAGACGCCGCCCCAGGCGCCCGCTGAGCAGGAGCTTCTTGTGGGCGACCAGATGCAGGCCGATCTCCTCCTCGAAGAGCTTCTGGAAAAGTTGGAACTCCTTGTCGCTCAGATGATGCGTCGCGCTCGGCGCATTCGTCATCGCTCTATCCAACTGCGAACGGTCGCGCAGACAACCACGAGGCCCACCTTAAAACCGCTCGAAGGATTGTTCGTCGCTCCGACGCCACCGTTCCGACTTGGGTGCCGACGCCGACCTGGGCTTTTCGCCCCCCTTGCGGGACTGTCTACCCGTCGAAGCGACGGCATTCGGCTCTCCCGTGTTGAAGTAGCGGATGCTCTCCTGCAGATTCGCCGCCTGCGCGTTCATCTCCTCCGAAGTCGATGAAAGCTGTTCGGAGGCCGACGCTGTACTTTGCGTGGTCGTCGAGAGCTGCGAGATCGAAGTATTGATCTGGGAAAGCCCCGAGGTCTGCTCCTTGGATGCGGCCGCGATCTCCTGCACCAGATCGGCGGTCTTGCGGATCGATGGAACCAGCTCGTCCAGGAGCTTGCCTGCATGTTCGGCCAGCGTGACCGAACTTCCCGCGACGGTTCCGATCTCCTGCGCGGCCACCTGGCTGCGTTCGGCGAGCTTGCGCACTTCGGAGGCGACCACGGCGAAGCCCTTGCCATGTTCCCCGGCTCGAGCGGCTTCGATCGCGGCATTCAGTGCCAGCAGATTCGTCTGATAGGCGATGTCGTCGATGATCACGATCTTCTGGGCGATCTGCCGCATCGCGGCCACCGTCTCCCTGACCGCCTCGCCACCCTCCTTCGCATGCAACGCCGACTGGCTCGCGATGCCGTCGGTGACCTTCGCGTTCTCCGCGTTCTGTGCCACGGTGGAGGAGATCTCCTCCACCGCCGACGATGTCTCCTCCACGTTCGCCGCCTGCTCGGTCGCGCCTTGCGAAAGCGACTGCGCCGACGACGACACCTGGTCGGAAGCGGCGACCAGGGAGTCTGTCGAATCACGGATTTCCTTCACGACAGCAAGAAGCTTCTCCGTCATCTGCTTCATGGCCACGAGGATGCTCGATTTGTCTCCAGGACGCGTTTCGACCTCGACGGCGAGATCTCCCTGCGAGATCCTGCGCACCACCTCGAGCGCGTATTCCGGACGTCCCCCCAGCTGCGCCAGGAGATTCGAGCACATGCGCGAAATGTCCGCCAACAGGCTCTTCGTGTCGCCTTTGCGCAGCTCCACCCGCACGTCGAAGTCCCCTTCCGCCACCCTCCTCACGATCTCGGTCGCGTAGGTGGGATCGCCTCCCAGCTGCGATGCCACGACAGCGGTGACGTAGAACCCCAGAACGACGGCAGTCAAAGCGGAGAGCACGATCAACGACAGGACGATCAGGAGCGCACTGCGGGCCTGTTCGGCGGCATTCACGTTGAACACCTTCGCCTCGTGCTCGCTGACCGCGGCCAGCGAATCGAACGCGGCTTCGACCGCGTTGGACGCTTTGCGCGCCGGACCGTTGCTGTACTCGGCGGCCGAATCCAAGCGACCGGAATCCAGAATGGCCTTCAGCTTCTCGAGGCTTTCCAGGTAAGGCGAAAAACTCTCGTCGACCTTCGCGAGCATGCCCACCTCGGCCTCGCTGAGGGGCATTTTCCGGTATTCCTCCATGTAGCCCTGCATCTTGTCCCAATGCTTCCCGGCGCGCGCCTCCGCGTCCTTGCGGACCTGCGGATCCTTCATCGACGGAAGACGGACGTAGACGCGGCTGTGCACGCACTGCCGCTGGGCTGCCTGGCCAAGCAACTGGATGGAGCGCAGGTTGTCCTCGTAGGTGGCGCGCACGGCATCTCTCAGCTCGAGGATCCTCGTGAGAGAATACGCGCCGACCGCCACCGTGACGACCGAACAGAACAGGAAGGAAATGATCAGCTTGTGGGAAAGTCGGAGTCGCATGAACCATCGCATCGGGCTACCTCGCGGGCGCAACGTCAGTTTTTGTCAGAATTGCCGGAAGCCAGGCCGATCAGAGTGGCCAGCTCCTCGATGGAAAGCACCTGCTTCATGTCGAGGGTGATCACGAAGCTCTTTTCGAGATTCAGGATTCCGTCGACGAAATCGGACCGGATCCGCGCACCGAAGGTCGGCTTGGGCTCCAAGCGGGAGCGATCGACCGCGATGACCTCGTTGACGGCATCGACGAGAATCCCCAGAGGATGGGCGTTCCCATCGTGCTCCACCTCCACGATCACGAAGCAGGAGCGATGCGCCACCTCCGTCACGCCGCGCCCGAAGCGCGCCTGGAGATCGATCACGGGCACCACGGCCCCGCGCAGGTTGATCACGCCGCGCAGGAACGCGGGCATCATCGGGATGGTGGTCGGTTCCAGGTATTCGAGGATCTCCCGAACCCGATCGATGGGAATTCCGAAGAGATCCCCACCAAGCGCGAACGTGAGATACTGCATGGTCTGACTTTCCTCGACGGGTCGGACTGCGGGAAGAAGCGACATGGTTCCTCCTCCTCAAAATTTCGCGAAGTTGGACTCGTCGAGGGCTCCGGCGGACAAGGCCGGCTTGCGCGAGACAGGTTGCGAGCCCATGGGTCGCTTGCCGACCTTCCCCTTGACGGATACGATCGCCTGTGGCTCCCCCGTATTGAAATAGCGGACGACATCCTGGAGGCTCTGCGCCTGGGCACTCATCTCCTCGGAGGTCGACGACAGCTCTTCCGAAGCGGATGCAGTGCTTTGGGTGGTCGTCGAGAGCTGCGTGACCGACGTGTTGATCTGTGAAAGACCCGATGTCTGTTCCTTCGAAGCCGCCGCGATCTCCTGCACGAGGTCCGCCGTCTTGCCGATCGAGGGAACGAGATCGTCCAGAAGCTTGCCCGCGTGCTCGGCCAGCATCACGGAACTCGATGCGACGCTTCCGATCTCCTGCGCGGCGACTTGGCTGCGTTCGGCGAGCTTGCGTACTTCGGCGGCGACCACAGCGAAGCCCTTGCCGTGCTCCCCGGCACGCGCCGCTTCGATCGCCGCGTTCAGAGCCAGCAGATTCGTCTGGTAGGCGATGTCGTCGATGATCCCGATCTTCTGCGCGATCTGGCGCATGGCGACCACGGTCTGTCCCACCGCATCTCCGCCCTCCTTCGCATGCGATGCCGACTTGCTCGCGATGCTGTCGGTCACCTTCGCGTTCTCCGCGTTCTGCGCGACGGTGGACGAGATCTCCTCCACGGCGGACGACGTCTCCTCGACGTTCGCGGCCTGCTCGGTGGCGCTCTGCGAAAGCGACTGGGCCGACGACGAAATCTGTTCCGAGGCCGAAGCGAGACCGTCCGCGGAGCCGCGAATCTCCTGGATCACGCTCAGGAGCTTCTCCGTCATCTGCTTCATCGCCGCGAGGAGGCTCGATTTGTCGCCCGCCTTCAGCTCCACTTGCACGGTGAGGTCGCCCGCGGCGACCTTGCGCACCACCTCGGCCGCGTAATCGGGCTCGCCACCGAGCTGTCCCAGGATGCGCACCGTGATCAGCACGCCCATGGCGACGAGAATCGCCAGAACCAGGAGGGAGATCACGATGGAAAGGATGATCGCCTGGCGAAGAGCCGTGCGAGCCTCGGCTTCTCCCCTCTTGCCCACTTCGGCATTGTAGGCGGAATGATCGGCGAAAGCCTTCCACATCGCGCCAGCGATGGCCGCGTTGGCGAAATAGAAGTCCGCGCCTTCCGATTCTCTCCCCGCGCGCGACAGGACCTGCGACTTCTCCATCGCCTCGTAGTAGTTCGAGACGCACGTACGATCGTTCTCCAGGAACTTCTTGTCCTGCTCATCCGCAACGAGCTTCTGGTAGGCGTCGAGCGCCTTCGCGATCTTCTCCTTGTTGACTTCGATCTTCTTCTCGAGCTCGGCTTTCTTCAGCGCGTCCTTCGCGAGGAAGTGCATCCAGGCCTGAGCGCGCATGTCCGCGACAGCCCGAAACGCGTCGTCGATCGTCTGGATGCTCGGGACGGTGTTCGTGTTGGCGTAGTTGGCCGCGCCGAACACGTTGACGATCTGATAGGCGCCCATGCCGGCCACGAGGAAAAGTCCAAGGACGGCGGAGCTGACAAGGAGAGTGAGTCGCATCTTGACAGACATTGTTGATCCTTTGTTGTGTGTTGGTTCTCTTTGGCGCAAACGACGAATCAGGCCGACACGGAGCGCGTGACAACGACCTGGTTGAGATGGGGGACGTCGAGGATGAGGGCGACCGATCCATTGCCCAGGATCGTCGTGCCGCCGATGGCCTTGAGATCGCGGAAGAGCGAGCCGAGAGGTTTGATGACTGCCTGCAGTTCGCCCGCGAGCTGATCGACCACCAGGCCGATACGGTTGCCGCCGTACTCGACCACGACGAGACTTTCACGAGCCGGCTTCTCGCCGGGCACGTGGAACATGTCGCGCAGGCGGATGAACGGCAGCGATTCGCCGCGCAGGCTCACCAGATCGCCGTGGATGTCGGAGGACACGAGGTCGGCGCACTCCTTGACCAGTTCCAGGGGAACCACGTAGGACGCGTTGCCCACGAGGATCTGGAATCCGTCGATGATGGCGAGCGTCAACGGAAGTCGGATGTGCAAGGTCACCCCTTCGCCCGGACGGCTCTCGATGTCGACCTCTCCTCGCAGCTGTTCGATGTTGCGCTTGACCACGTCCATCCCCACGCCGCGCCCGGAAAGGTTCGTGATCGTCTCCGCGGTCGAGAATCCCGGCTCGAAGACGAGTCGATAGACCTCGGCGTCGGTCAGATTCTGGTCGGGCTGCACCAGCCCCTTCGCGATGGCCTTCGCGAGGATGTGCTCCCGGTCCAGACCGGCACCGTCGTCGCGAACCTCGATCAGGATGCTTCCCGATTCGTGGTAGGCGTGCAGGTGGACGGTCCCCGTCTCGGGCTTTCCCGCGGCCAGACGCGCCGCCACGGATTCGATGCCGTGGTCGATCGCGTTGCGCACGCTGTGCATGAGCGGGTCGTTGAGCTTTTCCACCATCGACTTGTCGAGTTCCGTCTCGGCGCCGGTGATGACGAGTTCGATCTTCTTCCCCAGCTCCTTGGCGAGGTCGCGCACCACCCGCGGGAACCGGTTGAACACGTCGCCCACGGGGATCATCCGCAACCCGAGGGCCGCGTCGCGGATCTGCTCCACCAGCTCTGTGACGGCGTTCACCGCCTCCTCGCACGGAACCGACTTTTCCTGGGTCGCCGCGATCTTGGCTCCCGCACCGGCGATCACGAGTTCACCCACCAGATTGATGAGATTGTCGAGCTTCTCGACATCGATCTTGATGACGTGCTGTCCATGCGAGCCAGGCTTCTCGCGCAAGGCTTCCTGCTTCTTCAGGGCCGCGGCCACCACCACGGGATGGATGTCTTCCTTCTCGACCAGGATGGTCCCGATCGGAGACGCGCCCTTCATCGCCTTCTGGAACGCCAAGGCATGCTCCAGTTCGTTCGGAGTCAGAGCTCCGCAGGAGACGAGGATCTCTCCAAGCCGACAGTTCGGATCCGATTCCTCGTGGATGAGTGCCACGAATTGTCCGATCCGCGAACTCGGCGGCAGGATGCGGATCCTGGAGCCTTCGCTCAGGAATTCGAAGACATCCTCGATCTGCTTCTTGTCGGCGTCCGACGAGAACTGGATCTCGAACCCCAGGTAGAGGAGTTCGGGATCGGCTTCCGCGTAGGGTGGAAGCGCGTCCTGCACGACCTCCATGCGCACGATCGTCCCCAATCGCTCCAGATACCGAAAGAACGACAACGGATCCAGTCCATTGCGGAGACTGTCGGACGCTAGGCGCAAGGAGATGTGCCAGTTGTCGCTCTCGACCTGCGGATCGTTCTCGAGAACGACGGTCCCGACCCCTTGCGCGACAGGAACCTTGGCGACGCCGTGATCCGTCTGCCCCTCCAGAAAGGCTTCCAGCCTCCCGAGCAGGAAAACCCTGGCCGCGGGATCGGGCTCCGGTTGGTCGTCGCCCCCCTCGAAGGCCGCGACCATCCGCCCCAGATAATCCCCCGCCTCGAGGAACAACGCCGACATCTCCGTCCTGTAGGGAAGCGATCCTTCGCGCAGACGGTCGAAGACGCTTTCCAGGATGTGTGTGAAGGAAACGATCGTATCGAGTCCGAAGAGCCCGGAGGACCCCTTGATCGTGTGGGCCGCGCGGAAGATCGCGCCCATCGCCTCGTCGGTCAGGCCGTCGTGTTCGACTTCGAGCAACGCCTTTTCCATGGCCTCCAGGAGCTCTTCCGCCTCCTGCACGAATGTCTTGCGAGCGTTCTGCATGTCCATGATCGCCTCAGGTCGTCGACTCGGGTCCGACGAGCAGGCCCGGAAGGTGGAAGTATTCCATGGTCTCGGCGAGATTGGAGCGCGGATGAGCGAACCGGCACTCGAACCCGTTGCGATCGGCCTCCCGCTTCACCAGCATCAGGAACTGGATCCCGGCGGTGTCGATCTCCTCCAATCCGGAAAGATCGACGACCAGGTCGCGGCCCATTGCCAGAAGTTGTCCGAACTTTTCCTTGGCGTCGTGGATGCACGCGATGCCGAGCGTCTCCGCGAGCCGCACTCCCACGTGGTCGGGCTTGTTGTTCACCATCATCTTCATGGACGATCCCCCTTTGATGCGCATCTCACGGAAGGACGAGCTTCGCCACGGCGTCCAGAAGCACGGGCGGCTGGAACGGCTTCACGATCCAGGCGCGCACGCCCGCCGCCTTGCCTTCGGCCTTCTTGTCGTCCGCGGCCACGGTCGTGAGCATGACCACCGGCGTGAATTTGTACTCGGCTTTCTGCTTGGCTTCCTTGACGAATCCGATGCCGTCGAGATTGGGCATGTTCACGTCGGAGACGATCAGGTGGTACTTGCGCCCATCGAGCTTGGTGAGGGCGTCCTGGCCGTCGCACGCCTCGACGACATCGTACCCCGCGCCCTTGAGCGCCATGCCGACGACCTGCCGGAAGCTTGCGGAATCGTCCACGACGAGAATGCTCTTGGGCATCGGCCCTCCAATCGAAAGGTTTCAGAAAAAGGTCACGGACGACGTCGCGTCGCCCGCGGCAGCGGAGCGTCCGATCGTCATCTGCTCGGATGTCGTATAGCCCGTGCGCAGCCGGGAAATCCAGTCGTCCGGATCCAGGAGAGCCACGTCGTCACCCGCGTCCACGAGACGCTGGAGATCGCCCCGCACGCAGGTCAGGATCTGACTCGTGCGATCCTGGAACTGCAGATCGACCAGGACGCCTTCGAGAGTCTTGGCCGTGCTGGATCCGATCTCGCGCAAATCGAGATTGCGACGCTCGAGAACTCCGGCCTGGGCCCCCAGGGACGACAGAGTGGATTCCAACTGCCGCCCGATATCCTCGACGAGGCGCTGCTCCTCCTCGGAAAACGTCTTGGCATCCGTGACGGTCGAAGTGACGGACGAGGTGATGCCATCCACCATGGATCGGATCTCCGCACCCGTCTTCGCGGACATGCGGGACAGTTCGCGCACCTCGGCCGCGACCACGGAGAATCCTTTTCCGGCCTCGCCGGACCTGGCCGCCTCGATCGCGGCGTTCAGGGCGAGCAGATTGGTCTGGGAGGCGATCTTCCCGACGGCTTCCGAAAGACGGCGCAGTTCGCCCATGCGAACGGCAAGCTCCTCGATGCGCGCGACCGACGACGTGCGCGTCTCGCTCGTGCGCTGCAACAGCGACAGCGCCTTGGGAAGATTCATTCGGGCGGATTCGATGCTTTCGAGAACGCTTCCGCTCCCCTGATTCTGGTCGACCCCGATCAGGATGTCGCGACGCAGGTGTTCGAATCGAGTGACCAGATCGTCCACCGCCTGCTCTGTCTGGCTCTTCACGAGATCGAGATTCCCATCCCACTCCGGAAGGATGCGAGCAAGGAATCCCCGTGCATCTTCGCCATCCTCCTCCGCCAGTGACGAAGGCTGACCAACTGGCGCGGCGACATCGCCATCCTGCTCCGCGGGCAACGAACGCTCCTCGCGGGGGGGAGACGAGGCACGCTTCCGCGCATCGAGGAACGAAAGCGCAAGGACGGCCAGGAATGCGCACGCCCCCGGGAGCAGTCCGTGTCCGGCGCCATGGCCCGCCCAGAGGCAACAAGCCAAGGCGATGCATCCGGCACCCAACATTGGACCGCCCTTGATCGCCGTTTCAAGAGCCCTTGCGGGAAGTTTCGATTCTGTCATGAGCAGGTTTATCCTGCCATGGGAATGCGCCGGATGCAAGTTTTTCCTACCGTCCGGAAACCAGCGAATCCGATAGCGCATCGACTTCGCCCTCCTTCCAAGACGATTCCGAACCTCTCCATGGAAACCGAAGATGCGACTGACATCCGCAGTCATGACAATTTCTGCCTTCACATGCGTCGCCTTCGGGATTTTCGTCTTCAAGTCCCGCGTTCACGAGACTCCGCGGAAGGAATCCTGGCACAAGGACGGCCCCATCCCTTCCAACCCCACCGGCGGTCCCCTCTGGGATTCCGCCGAGGCGCTCTGGGAACAAGGACGCGTGACCGAAGCCGGATCGATCTTCGAGCAAGGCGAAAAGTTGCACCCCCTCGACGCATCCTGGCCGCAAGCGTTGGCGGAATGCCTTGCGGCCCAAGGCCTCCACGAAGCCGCCCTCCAGGCGATCGAACGCTGCCGCTCGATCGCGGCGCTGTCACCGGAGGCGACTACCCGCAGGCGTCTGAGCCGATTGGCTCTGGGGTTCGAAAAGGCGGGAACGGGTGATCCATGGACCGCGCGCCAAATGGCCGACGCCATCCTGCAAGACGCTCCATCCGACTCGATGGCGCTTCTCCTCCAGGGGTACAGTTGGGCGATGGAAGGCGCGCAGCCCAATGCCGAACGGGTGCTGCGCGATCTCGTCGCGAAGCACCCCGGCCAGAAGGACGCCTACCCGCTCCTCGTCCAGTGCGCGTTCCGCCGCGGAGACGCCGTGGAGGCGCGCCGCTGGATCGACGCGCTGGAACACTTCGAGCCGGGGTTTCCCGGACTCGACCTCCTGCGCAAGCAAGTCGCGGAGCTCGAGTCCGGACGAGGCGCGTTCAGCGCGCGCCTGCGGATCACTTGTGACGGAAATTGTCCTATCGGGCTCGAGCAGGAAGTGCTCGAATCGGGCGAACGCGCATGGACGTCGCTCGCGCACGATCTGGGCCGAGCTCCCACATCCCCGGTCTCGATCCGAATCGTGGACGACGGCTCGATGCCGACGGAATGGGCTGCGGCGGTCTTCGATGGACAGATCCGTCTACCCCTGGAAATGGCCTTGCCGCCCGAACGCCGCTACCACATCCTGACCCACGAATTGGCCCACGCTTTCCTGATCGACCTCTCCGGAGGCATGATTCCCCTGTGGATGAACGAAGGCTTGGCGCAATGGCTCGAAGGACGCAGGCCGACCACCCGACCAGAAGCCCGAACCGCCGCCTGGCTCGACGACATCCCCTCGCGCAAGCAGTTCATGAATCTCCCCGCCGAAGATGCCGATCTCGCCTATTCCTATTCCCTGGCAGTCACCGACGAACTCATGTCCTTGCACGGATCCACCACCGTCGTGCGGTATCTCGAATTGCTGGCAGGAGGGATGCCGGAAGCGATATGCTTCGAGCGCACCTTCGGACGAACCTACAAGAGCCTGTCGGAACGGATCCGCTCCAGGATGTGATGATCCGTCTTTCCGAACAAGCAAGGTCGAGCAAGCGCATTCTTCCTAAGTTTCTTGTGAAACGGACCGGCCCTGTCCGACAACCATCCATCAGGAGTGACCAACGTGCGTCTCCCATCCCTTCTGGCCCTCATCGCCCTGACTGCCGCCTGCTCGCGTGCCGACAACGACGCGACCAAAAAGCCCGCAGCACCTGTCGCGCCAGCCGCGGCAACGGCTCCAGCGCCAGCACCTGTCGTCGCTGTCGCTCCGGCCAAGCCGACGAAAATAAACTACGCCATCCCGCTGACCCCGATCAAGCAGAAAGACCTGAACTTCAATCTCTACCGCAATCGGTGGTCGTTCCTGTTCTACTTCTCCCCCACCTGCGGCCACTGCCAGCACACCTACCCATGGATCCAGAAGTTGCGCGCCACCTACGAAAAGAAGGGCCTCGCATTCGCCGCCATCGTTTCGGGTTCGGCCTCCCAGGACGACATCCGGATGTTCGACACGGACTTCAATCTCGACATGCCCGTCTTCCAGGACGCCACTCGCAAGTTCGGATCGGACTACGGAACAGGCTCCGTGCCTCTTCTGGTACTCGTCAAGCCCGACGGATCCTATCAGACCTGGGTGGGTTCGGACGACTCCACCAAGGCGATCATCGACGCATCCATCAAGTCCGGCCTGCACGTCAAATAAGCCTTCCATGCGCGACCAGGCACTCTGGATCGATCTGCTCTCCCGACTCACAGGCCAGGGCAGACCGGACAAGCTCGCCGATTGGCTCGGCGGCATTCCTTTGCTTGAAGGACTGCCGCGGCGCGATCGCAAGCACCTGGCGCGCATGTTGCATCAGCGCGAGTTCACCCCTGGAGAAGTGGTTTTCCGACAAGGAGACATCGGCTCCGGCATGTACTTCCTCTTCCATGGCCGGGTCCGAATCGTGAGCGAAGACGATCTCCATGGAGAAATGCAGCTGGCCATCCTCGAGGAGGGCGAGTGTTTCGGGGAACTTTCTCTCCTGGACCATGCTCCTCGCTCCGCCTCGGCGGTGGCGGCCGAGCACAGCATTCTCTACGGCCTATTCGAAGGCGACCTCGATCAGATCGAGCGCACACGTCCTCATCTCGCAACACGCATCCTGCGCAACATCGGCCTGTCGACGGCCCTGCGCCTGCGCCAGACCAACGACAGACTCCGGGAGCTCGAGGAATCATCGCGGGTTCCTCTCTAACCCCATGCTTCACATGCCCCCCCGAAGCGCCCCCATGGGGGATCGCATCCTGGCCACCGCATGGATCCTGATCATCGTGGGAGTCCTGCTGGTGCTGGCTTGGTCCGCTTGCATCCTCTTCCTGCCGTTGCTCGGCGGATACCTCCTTTCCACGATCCTCGCCCCGATCGTGGAGCGACTCGATCGACGCGGCGTCCCGCGCACCATGGCGGCGATCGCGGTCCTTGGATCCGTACTCTCTGGAATCGGAATCATCTCCTGGTTCGCCATCCCGGCCATCTTCGAGCAGATCAACAATTTCCAGACCCACAGCGACATCTACGTCGTCGCGATGGAATCGCGCCTGGAAGGCTTCTACGACCTCCTGCGCCGCCTGATCCCGTCCTCCGAGCTTGTTCGCATGCGCCATTCCATCCTGGAAAGCCTGGGACGCCACGGCAGCCCCTTCAAATCATTCCAGGAGCTCTTCGCGGTCCTGCCCTTCCTCGAGGCCATCGTACTCGGCCTGGTCGTCACCTTCTTCCTCCTGGCCAAGGGAATGGAGATCCGTGCCGCTTTCGTGAAGCTCGTCCCCAACCGATACTTCGAGATGACCTTGCGTCTGTTGCATCACATCCAGAAGCAAACTTCCGACTACATTCGCGGCCAGAGCATCGACTCCTTCATCAACGCCATCCTTGTATCCACGGCCCTATGGATCATGGGCGTCCCCTACTCGCTTCTCATCGGCACGTTCGCGGGATGCGCCAACGTGGTTCCCGTTCTCGGTCCCATCGCCGGAGGCGTCCCCGCCGTCACCCTCGCGCTCCTGGGCGCCACCACGACTCCCTGGTGGGTGATCGCACTCGTCCTCGTCGCCATCCACATGTTCGACAATTTCGTCGTCTACCCCGCGACGGTCGGAGGCTCCCTCAGCCTTCCGGCGTGGGTCGTGATTCTCGGCATCGCGCTGGGCGGTGAAATGGGCGGAATCGTCGGCATGCTCGTCGCCGTACCCGTGCTGGGATTGACGCGCGGCATGCTGATCGAACTGCACACGTCGCTTGTCGGCTTCCGCATCATCTGACCCGTCACGAGCTGGACTCCACGAGCACCAGTGATGGATTGCTGAAAACGGGAAATGACCGCAGGGAGGCGAACGAGCGCGTATTCTCTTGTGCACCTATGCATCGCATCGAAGCCCGAACAAGATGGTCGTCCGGATTGATCCTGCCACTGCTCCTGACCTCGGCATCCTGGAGTTTGGATCGAGTGGAAATCCTCATCGGCGCGACCGAACGCGCCGCTCTGGAAGCCAATCCCTACAAGAGCGCCAAAGTGCCCGCCACCTGGATCGCGGACGGCGACACGTTCCTCGTGAGCGCGAGCTATCGAGGGGCATACAGCCTGATGAACCTGATGGCCGTCCCCAACGGTCCCCGCAACTGGAAGGTGAAGACCGAAAAAATCGCTCCCTACCGCGGCTATCGCGAATGGAACTTCAACCAGGAAACGCATATCCGGCAGAAATTGGCAAAGGACCTCTATGCCGCAGCGAATGTGCCGATCCAGCCATCGCGGCATGTCGTCCTTTACGTGAACGGGGTCCGTTCCGGAGTCTACCTGGAATTCCCGGACCCGGACAACAAGGAATGGCTCAAGGAAACATGGGGCTCGGCGGCCGGCGACTTGTTCAAGGCAGCCACGGACATTCCCGGCGACACGGCGTTTTTCGGGGAACTGACGGATCTAGGAAACAACGATTCCGACTATTTCCTCCACTACCAGAAAAAGCTCAACAAGGACGGCGCGGACTCTCTGGACTACTCGCGTCTGCGCAGATTCATCACCTGGGCCAACCGAAGCAGCGACGCCGAATTCGAATCAGGTCTCGCCGCCCGCTTCGATGTCCAGACGTTCATCCGCTATCTGGTGGTGAGCAATTTCATCGGATTCTGGGATGGATATCCCAATCGCGGCAAGAATTACTGGCTGTATCAGAATCCATTGGACAGCGTCTGGAGCTTCCTTCCATGGGATGTCGATGCGACATTCGAAACCACGGCGTCTTGCCTGAACAACATGGGCACTTCGGCCGGACTTTTCTTCATGACGTGGCCCAGGAACTATTGCGGAAATACCCGGGAAACGCAGGAGCGGCCCCTCTTCGAGCGAATCATGGCGGTGAATGCCTGGCGCGAGATGTACCTGGGCGAATACCAGAAAGCCATGAAGACCTACCTGGAAGCGACCGCTCTGCTTCGCCACGCGGACTCGCTGGGCTCCCTCGTGGAAGAGGATCTGGAGGGACTGGAAGCAACGACCTTTTCCAAATCGCAGACCGACATCCGCAACTTCATCACCAGTCGCGCCCTCTTCGTATCGAATCTTCTGTCGACCTATCCCGCCTACGGCCCGACCACGTCCGCCATCCCCCGGACGACGCTCCCGCATCAGGACCGGTCTGGCGACTGGATCGATCTCCGAGGACGACGGATTCCGTCCGCAAATACGCACGCACCCCCTCCCGGGATCTACTGGCGAGGTACCGAGAAGCGCGTGATCCTGTGACTTCCGGACCGTTGTTCTTACCCGCGAACCCCGTCGCATCCACGTATGCCGCCTCTTCGCAACCGGGATCGAGCGAGATCGCCTAGCGCATCCCGTGATCGGCCTGGAGTCGCGGCATCACCACTGTCCCGTCGAGAGCAACACCATGGAGCACGCCGTGACGACCTTGACGCCATGCTCGCGCAAGTCCGCCTCGAGCTCCGGATTCTCGGCACCCGGATTGAAGACGACGCGACGGAAGTCGTGCTCGAGGATGGATGCGGCAAGCATCGAGGAGCGATGCGCCCCCACGTAGACGGTGAGAGTGTCCACATCGCCAGGTAGATCTTCGATCATCTCCACCACGGGGAACCCGGGGATATCCGGAAGCGCGGGATTCACCCCGATCGCCTCGTACCCGTTTTCGGAAAGCCGATGCAGCACCATGTTCGAATACCGCTCGCTGTTGGCCGAAGCCCCCAGGACCGCGACCTTCATGGAACGTCTTTCCCCAACCTTTTTCGCGACCGTCATGGAACACCTCCGCCAATCGAGGGAATGGAGGGAATAGCCGGGGCTCCTAGTGCCCGCCGATCTTCACGCTGCCGAAATCGTTGAGTTTGCCGAGCACATACGACTTGATCTCCTCCACGCGCTCGGGCGTGGATGCCTCGAAACGCAGGACGAGATCCGGTTGCGTGTTGGATGCGCGAATCAAGCCCCAGCCGTCGGGAAAGACGATGCGTACACCGTCGATGTCGATGGTCTCGTGATTCTTGCGGAACCATTCGACCGCGGCGTTGGCGATGCGGAACTTCTCGGCGTCGGTGCCGCATTCGGCGCGAATCTCGGGCGTGGAAGGGTAGAAGGGAATGTCGGAGGCGAGATGCGACAATTTTTGCCCCGTACGATCGAGCAGTTCGATCAGGCGGCAAGTCGCGTACATGGCATCGTCGAAGCCGTACCAGCGGTCGGCGAAGAACATGTGGCCCGACACCTCGCCCGCCAAGGGCGCATGCGTCTCCTTCATCTTGGCCTTCAGGAGGGAATGGCCGACCTTCCACATCACGGGTTCGCCACCGGCGGCCTTGATGCCGTCGACCAGGGCCTTCGAGCTCTTCACTTCGAAGATGATGGGCGATCCGGGCTTCTCGGCAAGGATGGGGCGCGCCATGAGGAGCGTGAAGAGGTCGCCCGGAATCCAACGACCTGTATCGTCGATGACACCTAGGCGGTCGCCATCGCCGTCGATGCCGATGCCGAGGTCGGCCTTGTGCTCGAGCACGGCCTTTTGCAGATCGACCAGGTTCTTGGGGATCGTGGGGTCGGGATGGTGGTTCGGGAAGTTGCCGTCGACTTCGCAGTACAGACGGACGACGTCACAACCCAGCTCCTCGAGCAGATCGGCGCCGAAGAGGGCTCCCGCGGCGTTGGCCGGATCGTAGACGACCTTGGGCTTGCGTCCGTTCTTCCCGAACGAGAAGCAGGCGCGGAGCTTGGCCTTGTAGTCGGAGATGAGGTCGTACTCGCTGTAGCCGCCCTCGCCTTGGCTCCATTTGCCGGACAAGGCGATCTCGTACACGCGACGGATGTCGCTGCCACTGATGGTACTCTTGCCGATGCCGAGCTTGAAGCCGTTGTATTCCTTGGGATTGTGCGAAGCCGTGATCATGGCCGCACCATCGACAGGCATCTCGAAAGCCGCGTAATAGGTGACCGGCGTGGTCACGGTGCCGATGTCGATGACGTGGATTCCACCATCCCGAATCCCTCGGATCAGTGTCGCCTTGATTTCCGGCGTGGAAAGGCGAACGTCGCCACCGACGGCCACGGTCTTCGCTCCGGCTTCGGTCAGAAGGGTCGCGTAGGCGCGTCCGATCGCGTAGACGGCCTCGGAAGGAAGGGATGGGTCGACGAGTCCGCGGATGTCGTTTTCGCGGAAGATCGTGGAATCAAGCGCCATGATGTCAGGTCCCCGGTTGGATGATCGTGCCCTTGGCGATCACGACGATGCCGCCTTCGGTCACATGGAATCGTTCGGCGTCGCGAGCGAGGTCGAAGCCGATCTGGGCCCCCTCGGGAATCTTGACGTCCTTCTCGATGATGGCTTTGCGCACCTGGGCGTGACGGCCCACTTCGACACCAGGGAAGAGGATCGCTTCCTCGACCCGGGCCCAGGAGTGGACGACGCAATGCGGTGCGAGGACCGCCTGCTCCACCGTGCCACCGGAGATGATGCAGCCATCGGAGACGATGGAATCGAGCGCCTGTCCGCGACGAGCGCCTTCGCCAGCCTCTTCCGAGAAGACGAACTTCGCCGGAGGAGCATTGAGGTTGATGGTGCGCAACGGCCACTTGTGATTGTAGAGATTGAACTCGGGCGTGACCTTCACGAGGTCCATGTTCGCCTCGAAGAACGCCTCAAGCGTGCCGACGTCGCGCCAGTAGGAATTTGTCTCGCCCGGAATCCGGTTCTGCGTGAAGTCGTAGACGTAGACGGGGTAATTGTGGTAGATGGCCGGGATGATGTCCTTGCCGAAGTCGTGTGCCGAATTGTTCTGCGAATCGGCCAAGAGCTCGCGCACGAGGAACTTCGAGTGGAACAGGTAGTTGCCCATCGAGCACAGGGACCATCCGGGACGTCCCGGAATCTGCTTGGGACACTTGGGCTTTTCCTCGAAGCCGATCATGCGACCGTCCTCGTCGACCTCGATCACACCGAATTCCGTCGCCTCCTCCACCGTAACGGGGAAGGCAGAGACCGTGCACAGGGCTCCGCGGGCCATGTGGAAATCGACCATCTGTGTGAGATCCATCTTGTAGATGTGGTCTCCGCCGAAGACCGCCACGATGTCGGGGCGCTCATCGGTGATGAGATTCACGTTCTGATAGATGGCGTCGGCCGTGCCGCGGTACCAGTCGGTGCCCGTGCGCATCTGTGCGGGGACGAGGTCGACGAACTGGTCGAGCGTACGATTCAGGGCCCACGCGGTCTGGACATGGCGATTCAGGGAGTCGCTCTTGAACTGGGTCAGGAGCTTGATCTTGTGGATCCCGGAATTCAGGAAGTTGTTGAGGACGAAATCGATGATCCTGTACTTGCCGCCGAAGTGGACTGCGGGCTTGGCGCGATCCGACGTGAGCGGCTGCAGGCGGGATCCTTGTCCGCCGGCCATGATCATTCCGAGAGTCTTGCGTTGCACGGCTGCTCCTCCTCGCACCGGTGTTGGTGCTGGACTAAGGTTTTGAAGTATAGCCTATCTCCCTTGGCCGGTGCATCCACAATCCACCGCATCCGAAACAAAGAGTTTCGCATCGGTTTCCACGCATGTCGGAAGGGCCGAAATCCTTTGGCAAGCACTCCTAGACGATGCCCAGGAGTTCCTTGCGAAGGATGGTCAGGAGCTCGGCGCGAGCCTGTTCGAAGTCGTCGTTCACCAGGCGGTACGGAAAATGACCGGCCTCGGCGGCCTCAAGCTCCAGACGCGCATTGCGCAAGCGGATGCGAATGACGTCTTCAGGATCGGTCTTGCGCCCCCGAAGGCGGCGTTCGAGCTCCTCGATCGAGGGCGGCAGAATGAGGATTCCCACGTTGTCTGGATACACGCGATCGAAATTCCGTTTGCCGAACACGTCGAGATCGAGTACCACGTGCTCGCCTCGATCCGTGCAACCATCCAGGAAGGAACGCGGCGTCCCGTAGAGGTTCCCGTGAACCTCGTTCCATTCCGCGAATTCGTCGGCGTGGATCATGGCTTCGAATTGGATGCGTTCGATGAAGAAATAGTGGATGCCGTCGATCTCGCCGGAGCGAGGTGCGCGCGTCGTCGCCGAAACGGAATAGCGCAGCCCCGGAATTTCATCCATGATGGAAGCGATCAGCGAGCTTTTCCCAGCTCCGGAAGGGGCTGAAAACACCACCAGACGGCCGGGTTTCAACGCTTCGCTCCGGAGGCCGTCGCCATCCGCTTCTCGCGGATCTTGAGGCGCAACTCCTCGGTTTCGAGGTGCGCCATTCGTTCGATGTGATGCTGGCAGAGCGCCACCATGCGCAGAATCGCGCCGGCGCAAGCGACGACGCTCGCCGCGAGCGCGATCGCGATCCATCCCGCGAAAGCAGGCTCGAGATTCATCCCACCCAAGGCACCACCTCGGTGAAAAGTTTAGGGGCGACAAACCACGCCCAGGCGGCGAGACCGTGGACGCTGAGCATTCCCCAGAAGGGCCAGCCAGCGCGTTCCATCAGGGCGAGAACGCCACCGAGAACCAGCGCCCAGAGCAAAAGTACGGGGTCCAGCGAGGGAATATGGAGCCAAGCGAAAAGAAATGTGGAAATCACCAGAACACAGACGGATGGCCGCGTCGAGATTCCGCGAAACCGCATGGGGATGTAGACGCGGAAGATGATTTCGATAGGCGCCACGGTGAACAACGTCCCGAGAAGCCCGATGAGAAGTGCCGCTGGGAGCCCTCCCTTGGAAACGCCGGCAGGCGGAGCCCAGATGCCCAGCATCTGGAGAACGACGGCAAGTCCGGCCAACGAGAGCAGGAAAAGGATGGTCGGGCCGGCCCAGCCACCGGGAAGGCTGCGAGCAGGCTGCATCCGCTGGAACATGCGGGCGCGGACATCTTGCGGCTGCAACGCGAACAGAAGCACAAGGACGACCCACAGGAGGATCCGTCCGCCGAGCCACAACGGAGGACGATCCATCGTGGTGACGATCAGGGGGAGCAGAAGAAATGCGAAGGCCAGCTCGAACAGTTGGCCGATGCGCTCGATCTGCTTGTCCCGACGTGCGTTCACTTGAGCCAGTACCGGATTCCCAATCCCCAGTGGATGCATGCGCTGGTCTTGGGAATGATGTCGATGCCTGGATCGATGTGGAGCGTGAGTTCGAGAGGAATGCGAAAGCGGAAATCAAGGCCCAGCGGCACCTGCATCCAGACTCCGGCCTTGTCTCCGTTGTCGTTCTTGTCGTCCCACATCCAGAAGCCCAGGCCCGCGCCGGCGTAGGGTACCACGCCCATGAGGGGCGCGCTGCTGAACACGGAAGCGCCGTGGTAGAGGACGTTGCCCTCGAGTTCGATGTTGGTCCCCTCGTCTTTCAGATTCCAGCCCGCGATGGCCTCCAAAGTACGAGTCTTGCCTACGCGGAGATCAAGTCCGGTGGGTGCTCCAAGGTTGATTCCGATGCCGAATTCGGCGCGCGCCATGGGCGCCAGGACAAGCAGCAACGCTGCGGTGGGAACAAGCCGGACACGATTCATGAAGAAGATCCCCGCATTACCAATTGGACGTTTGAGCGACATCGACCGGGCCCCCGTAATCTAGCTCCGCAGAGGCTCTCCCGCAGTCGCCTTCGCCACCACACCCCCGCTCCTGGCCATTGGCGATTACCCTTTCGCTCCGTGAACGATCCGTCCTTCTGGGCACCCCCCTGGGTCCCACCACTTCTTTCGAGGCCGCAGCAGGCCGGAGAATGCCTTTTCCTGTCCGATCTCCACCTCGGAGCCGGAGCGGAGCACGACTCCCGTATCCAGGATCTGCGGTGCGTGCTCGAGGGGTTGCCCGGACGTATCGACACGCTGGTGTTCGGGGGGGATGTCTTCGAATTCTGGTGGGAATGGCGCACGGCGATCCCCAGGCTCCACATGGAGATCCTCCTCGCTCTGCGCAAAACGTCCGACGCCGGAGTCCGGATCCGCTTCATCGCCGGCAACCACGATTTCGCCATCGGACGATTCCTGGCGGATTTCCTCGGCGCGACCATCGATCCAGACGGATTCTGCATGGACATCGGGGGGCATCGCTGGCTCCTCCTCCACGGCGACGGGATGCCCCGATCCGACCGTCTCGATCGACTCGTCAGACGCGTCCTGCGTTCCCGCTCCGCCCAGCGGATCTGGAATTTGCTGCCCCCCGACATCGCCTTCTCGCTGGCGGGCTCCGTCGGCAACACCACGAGAACGCTGCATCCCGGGCCTCCACCGAACATCGCGGAGTACGGCGAAGCGGCAAGCGATTGGATCGCGCGCTGGAACCTCGCCGGAGTGGTCCACGGACACACCCATCGTCCTCTCCTCGAACCTCTTGGAGACGGCTTCCACGTGAACAACGGCGATTGGCTCAAGGATCGTTTCGCGGTCTGGATCGGCCCCGAACGTCGCGTCCGCCTCGTCGACTGCAGAAAGGAGGGTCATCCATGGCTCTCGAACACCTGATCTTTCCCTCCGGCGATCTCGGTTGCAACACGGCCCTCCTCTGGTGCGGCAAGACCCGCGAAGGGATTCTTGTCGATCCCGGCGGCGAACCCGACGAGATCCTGTCTCTCCTGCTCGAAAACAGCGTGGCGCTACGCGCCATCGTGCTCACCCACGCCCATCCCGACAATCTCCTGGCCTTGCCGGCCCTGAGGGACGAGACCGTCTGCGACGTGCATCTCCACAAGGCCGACCGGGAACTGTGGGACAACATGGAAACCCTGTGCAACGAGTTCGGCTGGCCAGTCCCGAACCTGGGCGACGTGGACGAATGGCTCGAGGAAGGAACCCCTGTCCGCTTCGGCCGCGAGCGCGTGGACATCCTCCATCTCCCCGGACACAGCCCGGGGCATTGCGGAATCATCGTTCCCGCCCTCGATCTCCTCTTGTGTGGCGACTGCTGCTTCGCCGGAGGCGCGGGGCGGACGGACCTCATGCGGGGCGACGAAGATGCCCAAAGCCGTTCCCTCGACCGCCTCCAGGCATGGCCCTCCGACTGGACGATCCTTCCCGGACACGGTCCTTCGTTTTCCAGCGCCGACGTTCCCCGTGCGCGTCAGCGCGTCAGTACAGGCATCTGAGACGGAGAGTGGTAGCTTTGTGTCCATGGCCTCATCCCCCGACGACCTGCGGAACAAGGTGGCCGTGGCCCTCCGCTATCGCCACGGACAGGATCCGGCACCTCTCGTGACGGCATCGGGCCGCGGCTTGCTCGCCGAGCGCATCCTCGAGATCGCGAACGACGCGAAGGTTCCCGTCCACCAGGACGCCGAACTCGCCGAAGCGCTTGATCGCATCGGCGTCGATCGGGCGATTCCTCCCGAGCTCTACGCGGCCGTCGCGGAAGTGATCGCATTCGTCCACCGCCTCCGCCCTCGCCACGTCGGCGGAACCGCATGAAGTTCGACGCCACGGCCATCCAGTTCGCGCTGTGGCTTCTGCCGCTGCCGTTGCTGCTGTTCCACGTGGGAGGCACCGGACTGCGCAAGCGCTGGGCCTGGGGCCAGATCGCCTCGCTCTCCGCGATCGCCGTTCTGGAGCTTCTGACGCAGGCCGGATCCGCGGAGCATTCCTCCGGCTGGCTCGACGCCCGCAAGCACCTCTGGGTCTGCCTTGGCATTTTGACACTTTCCGTCTCGCAGGCCGAATCGATCGCCAACGCCCTCGACCGGGGATTGGGGCGGCGCCATCGGAGCGTCGCCGCCGGCATCACCGCGCTCCTGCTCTTCCTCGCCGCGTTCCTTCCCGACGCGCACCATTCCACGTTCCTTCTCCTGGGCGCATCGGCCACCCTGGGCTTCCACGAAGTCTTCGCGAGCCTTCTTCCAGGCCCCCTGTGGCAGCGCGCCCTGCGGGCCCTCATCGTCTTCTTCTTCGCAAGCTTCCTCTTCCTTCCCGCCATGCTGTTGCCTCTGGCCAACGCGGTCGTCCTCGCCGTCGTGTTCGACACGGTCTGGCTGTTGCGCCGGGAAAGCCTCCAGCGGCTTGCCCGCGCCCGCGAATCATTGAAACCCCAGGCGCTGAAGGAACTCTTCTCGAGCACATCGCAGTCTTCCATCCAAAGCGACGAGGATTCGATTCCCATCGAGCGCATCCAGGCTCTTCTCGCCTTCGCCGTCCAGGGAACGAATGCGGCGGGCGGCGCCGTTTTCCTCTTCCGGGAAACGACCACGCCCGCCGACACCGTGTCGCGTCGTCTTTCCTGCGTCGCGGCCCAGGGAAGCATCGCGCGTCTCGCACGGGACGAAAGCGAGAGTAGCCTGTCCGCCCAGATCATCCTGTCGCGCATGGGGGACGATTCCGTCCAAGCCATCCAGCTGCATCCCGACGCCCGCATCGACGCCTTCGTCCTGCGAGCATGGGATGCCCATTCGCTGGCCGCCGTACCCATCCGGGCACGCGGCCGCACCCTCGGCCTCGTCGTGATCGCCAGTCGCGAGAACTTCCCCCGCTTCGGCCCTCGAGACCGGCAGCTCCTCGAATTCCTGGGGATGCAGACGGCTTTCAGCCTCCACTACGACACCGTCTACCACCAGTTGCAGGAAGAATCCCGCCTGGCCCGCGAATTCGAAATCGCCGCAGGCATCCAGCGCGGGCTTCTTCCCAGCACCATGCCTCAGACGCTCAATCTCGACTTGGCCGCGAAGCTCCTGCCCGCGCGCGAAGTGGGTGGCGACTACGTCGACCTCCTGCCGCTGTCCGACGACCGCATCCTCGCGGCCATCGGCGATGTCTCGGGCAAGGGCCTCGGACCTGGCATGATCATGCTCATCGTGCGCACGATCCTCCACGTTCTCGTCGACCAGGCACCCAACTCGTCGCCGTCCGAATTGGTACGCACTCTCGAAGAAAAACTCGTGCCGCAGCTGGGACCGCTCACGTTCATGACCTTCCTGCTGATGCGCTGGAACGGGCGCGACAGAAGCCTTACATGGGCCGGAGCCGGGCACGAACACATCATCCTGCTCGAACCGTCGGGTCATACGCAGCGCATCCGCACCGGCGGACTCGCCCTGGGGCTCGCGCGCGAGAAGTTCCCCCCCCGCGAAGAGCACCGTCTGCAGCTTTCTCCAGGCGACATCCTGTTCTTCTACACGGACGGCGTGCCCGAATGCCGAAATCCGCAAGGCGAACCATGGGGGCTCGAACGCATGGAAAAATGCCTGTTCGAGCACAAGGACGGCTCCGCCCAGGATCTGCTCCAAGGGATGGTCGACGACCTCGAAGCCTTTCGCGACGACGCCCCCACGCATGACGACCGGACATTTCTCGTCTTCAAGGTCGGGTGAGCGATCCCTCGCCTCCACCGATTTCTGCTGAATCTTCTCGTACAAAGGCTTATTTTGGGAAAGTCATGAACCACGCCCTGGAATTGAAGGTGCTCCCCGTGCAGGGACGGACGGACGCGAAAGTCCTCCGCATGGAAGGCGAATTCGACGCGTCTTCGGTGGAAAGCGTGCTCGAAGAAGTCACGTCCTTGTTCGACGGCGGCGTGAAACACCTCATCGCCGACCTGGAGCAACTCCATTACGTGAACAGCACGGGACTGGGCGTGATCCTCCATTTCAGCCGCACGGCCCGCGAGCGCGGTGGGTCCTTCCGCCTGTGTCGCATTTCGCAGTCCGTCTACGAGATCATCGAGATCATCGGAGCGACGGCCTTGCTCGAAATCCACGATTCTCTGGAAGACGCTCTCGCCGCCATCTAGCATTGCAGGCGAGCCACACTCCCTACCGCCAGAAGAAGCCTGACAAAAGCCGGAAAGCTGTCCGTATTCCTCTGGCGTGGCTAAATTTGTTCCTTTAGTCCTCGTTCCACCACTCCACCCAACCACCCCACGAAGGGGAATCATGCGAACGAAGAATCTTGTCCTACCGATCGGCGCACTCCTTACCATCGCGGGATGTGCAGGAAGTTCCCCCAAGCAGAGTACGACCGGGATGCAACCCGACGAGCTCGTGACCTACACGGGTGGACACGTCACCAAGGAAGACTGGACGGTCTGGAAGAAGACGAGCCAGATTCCCGCAACGATCGCCCGCGACGAAGAATCTCGTCAATTCTCGGAATACATCCGATTCCGCCTCGACTCTCTCGCAGCCCGCGATGCGGGCCTTTCCAAGGACTCGAATCTCCTCGGCCGCTGGGGCTCGATCCGCCAACGCATCCTCTCCGAGCGCTACCGCGTCGACATTCTCGTCGACCAATTCGGCGTCGACGACACGTCCATCACGAAGTACCTGGCCGCCCATCCTGAAATCGCCGCGCTTCCGGTCGACTCCGCTCGCGCCAAGGCCGCGCGCGCGATCGCGTTGCAGGGCGTCAAGATCGACTCCGTCTACGCCGCGAACAAGGATTCGTACAAGCGCGACACGGTCCAGCTCCCCCTCGACAGCGTCCGCGGGCAGATCGAACTTTCCCTTCTCAGAGAGCGCACGGAGCGCCTCACACGCGACTTCCCCGATGTCGTGCGCAAGCTCTACAAGGTCGAGCCGATCACTCCGACTCGTCCAGAGCCTCCGATCGACTCGCTGAAGGCGATGTACAAGCAGACCGCAGCCAGCCGTTACAGCAATCCATCCCTGTTCCGCATGAGGGCGCTGTCCGCGAAGGACTCCGCAAGCCTCGCGAAGGCTCTTGCGAAGGTCAAGGACGAAGCCGGATTCAAGGCCTTGGCCGCCAAGTTCCCCGTCGGTACGCCTGTGCGCGCTCCCGAAGGCGATATCGGCCGCGTGAAGCGCCAGTTCGCCCTTCCCTATGGCATCGGCCTCGTTCCGCAGCTGTTCAACGAGCTCGAGCCCGCCCGCACCGGTCTCGTGACGCCGATCAAGGTCGGCGAAAGCTGGATCGCGTTTTGGGTGAGCAGCGTCGATTCCGGCGACATCCGGCCTTTCGAAGCCGTCCAGTCCGACCTGCGCGAGGAGTACAACCACAATCACCCCTGGACACCATCCGCCAACGCGGTTCTTTGCAAGTGGGATCGCGGCACCCTGTTCACACAGGCCGACGTCGACTTCATCTACCAGGAAATCCCCGCCCACGTCCGTCGCCAGTATCCGCCGGCCCGAATCGTCGATTTCATGAGCCTCTGGGCCGTGGTTTCCCGTGCGTCCACGGAAAGCGGCCATGCGGCACGCCCCGAAGTCGCGAAGGCGATCCTCGACAACCAGCGCGTCTACTGGTCGCAGGAATGGCGCAAGTCAAAGGACTATCAGGTCTTCGGGCTTTCCGCCGCGAAGACGGATTCCGCCCTTGCCGCCTCCAAGGCCCTCGTCACCGGTTCGGACGCATGGATCGACACCGTCGGCGGCGTGAACCGTGACGGCGCGCGCATGGTGGTCATGCCCTCCGGCTACCTCCAGTCCCGCTATGCCGAGGACATCGACCGCTACCGCAAGGACACGGTCTTCGCGAAGTTCGACTCGATCAAGGGCGAGATCTTCCGCAACTCCCGCCCCGATCTCGACATCATCGGCCATTCCTTCCTCGACTCGACGCTGCGCGTTCGCTACGACGTCAAGGTCTCGCCCGACGCTCCTGGTGCCGCGGTCAAGCAGGCACCCTCCGTGCGCCTCGATTCCGCCCGCGCCCTCCACGACCGTCGCTCCCTCGAAGATGCGCAGCGCCTCTACGAGTCGGTCGAGTCGGATGTTTCGGCGTCCGATTCGTTGCGCGCCCAAGCATTGTTCCAGCTCGGCCAGCTCTTCGGCGAACAGCAGGCGTTCCCACGCTCTCTTTCGCGCTATCGCGCGGTCCTCGCGCGCTTCCCCAAGAGCGGCGAGGCCTACAAGGCGCAGTTCATGATCGCGTTCACCTACAGCGAATACATGAAGGAAGAGAAGGTCGCGCTCAAGGAATACCGCAAGGTGCTCGCGAACTACCCCAAGTGCGATCTGGCCGACGATGCCGACTGGATGATCCGCAACATCGAATCGGGCGGCGCTCTCATGCCCAAGTTCGACGACATCGACTCGACCATCAAGGACTCGGTCAAGACGCCTGCACCCGTCGCGACAACCACGGCACCCGCGGCCATCGCGGCACCCGCCAAGCCCGCAGCGACGGCCACGCCCGTCGTCGCCAAGACGCCAGTCGTTGCCTCCAAGCCCGTGGCTGACACTCCCAAGGCAAAGCCTGTCGCCACCAAGGCCGACGGCAAGAAGAAGTGACAGCCGCCACCTCCGGCTCCCGCACGGGGCGGCTCGTCCTGTTTCTTCTCCTGGGTCTCATCCTGGGAGGGTTCCTTGGCGAGCTCCTCGCGCTCAGCGCCGCGCACCTCGGAGAAGTCTCCGGCGCAGGGCGCGAGAACGTGGTGTATCTGCTCTTCGCGCGATTCTGGGCCATCGACTTCGGCTTCGGCTTTCCCCCGTCGTCGGATTTCGTCCTCGATCTCTTCATTCTCAAGATCCGTCTGGGCTTCGCGTTCAAGATGAACATCGGGTGTCTGCCCGGACTCATCCTCGCGCTCTATCTCGAGAAGTGGTCCAGGTGAACCTTCGACGGAGCCGCATGTCTCCGTCGCCCATTCCAGGAGTTTTTCGATGAGTCTGCCCCTTACATTGGCACAATCCCGCCGCCAGCTCGCCGAAGGCGGCAGCAGCGAAGCACTCGTCTCCGAGGCGCTGGGACGTGCCGAGTCCTCCGACCTGGGCGGCTTCGTGTCGCTGGATCGCGAACGCGCCCTGGAACGCGCCCGCGAACTCGACCGCAATCGTCCGTCAGGATCCGTCGCTCCCCTGTGGGGCATTCCCGTCGCGGTCAAGGACAACCTCTGCACCGAAGGCCTGCGGACCACCTGCGGCTCCCGCATCCTCGAAAACTTCGTGCCTCCGTACACGGCAACCGCGGTGGCACGTCTCCAGGAAGCCGGAGCGATCGTCATCGGCAAGACGGCCCAGGACGAGTTCGCCATGGGCTCCACCAGCGAAACCAACGCTTTCGGCGTGGTGCGCAATCCCGCCGATCCCACGCGCGTCCCTGGTGGATCGTCGGGTGGTTCGGCCGTCGTCGTCGCCGCGAACATCGTCCCTGTCTCGCTGGGCTCCGACACGGGCGGCTCCATTCGCCAGCCGGCGAGCTTCTGCGGCGTCGTGGGACTCAAGCCCACCTACGGGCGCGTCTCCCGCTACGGACTCATCGCCTACGCTTCGTCGCTCGACCAGATCGGTCCCTTCTCCAACAGCGTCGAAGACGCCGCACTGATGCTCGGGCTCGTCTCGGGCCACGACGTCCACGACAACACGTCGGCGACATTTGCCGTCCCCGACTTCCTCGCAGGGCTGGAAGAGGGCGTGAAGGGCCTGCGCGTGGGCATTCCGGCGGAGTACTGGGGCGAAGGCCTCGACGCGGACGTCCGCAAGTCGCTCGACGAAGCCGTCTCCAAGCTGCGCGACGCGGGAGCGATCATCGTCCCCGTGAGCCTGCCCTCCACGAAGTTCGCGATCTCCGCCTACTACGTGATCGCCATGGCCGAGGCCAGCTCGAACTTGAGCCGTTTCGACGGAGTGCGGTACACGGGCCGCCACAAGGACGCCCGCACATTGCTCGAGATGTACAGCAAGACGCGCACGGACCTCTTCGGCGACGAAGTGCGCCGCCGCATCCTGATCGGCACCTTCGTGCTTTCCGCCGGCTACTACGACGCCTACTACGCCAAGGCGCAGCGCGTGCGCGAGCTCATCCGCCGCGAATTCGAAGCGGCTTTCCAACACTGCGACGTCCTGGCCACTCCCACGGCTCCCACCACGGCCTGGAAGCTCGGCGAGAAAATCGACGATCCTCTCGCGATGTATCTCTCGGACATCGACACCATCGCCGTGAACATGGCAGGCCTTCCAGGCTTGGTCGTTCCGGTCCGTCCCGTCGACGGTCTGCCCGTCGGTCTCCAGCTCATCGGCCCCGCATTCCGTGAAGACGTGCTTCTGCGCGCCGGACGGGCGGTCGAGAAAGCGGCCTGATCGGTGCGGACGCCCCTCAAGGCGGCGATCACGTTCCTCTTCACGCTGGCCACTCTCGCGGGGGCCGCGCGGCCGAAGAAGGCGAAGTCCCGCAAGGGACATGCGCGAGCCGCGATCCATGCCGTCAAGCACGCCGCCGCGCCCCAACGCAAGGCGAAGGCGGTCGCGCGCACGGGCAACGCCGAACTCGACCGTCTCCTGGCCGAACGCCCGGCACCCGAGTCATGGACGGATTCCGTCCTCACCACGCCTGTCGCGGCTGTCATCCAGGCCAATCGTTCCGACGATTCCGCTTCGATTTCGGGATCGAACGCCCTCGAACGCCTGCGTTCCGTCTCCGACCCTTGGATCGGCACCCGTTATCGTTCCGGCGGCAATGGTGAAAACGGGTTCGACTGTTCCGGCTTCGTGAACCGCATCTACCGCACCTTCGATGTCGCGCTTTCGGGCCGCTCCAGCCCCTCCTACTGGACGCAAGGCGAATCGGTCGACGAAAGCGATCTGCAGCCAGGAGACCTCGTCTTCTTCTCCGACCACACGCGTCGCATCGGCCACGTCGGGATCTACCTCGAGAACGGGACGTTCGTCCATGCCAGCGTGCAGTCCGGCGTGATCGTCTCGGACATGGAGGAACGGTACTACCGCAAGCGCTACAAGGGCGCGCGGCGGATCTCCGCGTTCCAACGCAATCTAGAGGACAAGTCCCCGTCTTTGGCGGACGGCCGCTGATCCAGCACCACGCTCCACGCGGGAGCGACGAGCGAGGCCCCCTCTAGAGCGCCTCGCCTCCCGACGATTCGCGGCGGCGGGATCGCAAGAAGGCGATCCCGAAGTGCACCACGAGGGATGCGCCGAGCGCATAGACGAACCCTGCCATTCCGGTCGCGGGAAGCAGCAATGCGAGCCCGGCGAAAAAGACCGCGAGCGAACCGAGTCCCGGCACGAAGCCACGCAGGAAGCGGGCCACGGCGGGGCTGCCTCCCGACAGGTGCGCGAAGACGGCAAGGACTGTCGTGGCCACCGGAAATGGAGTGAGAAGCCCGCTCCAGGTCGTGCCCAAATGCTTGGCGGACAAGGTGATGCCGCAGACGAGGACGAGAGTCGCACCCATGCGCAAGGGGATGTCGCGCCGCGCAGGGGGTGCAGCATCGATCGTTCCAGAGGTCTCTGACGGGCGAGGCAGGACGAGAAAGCCCGCGACAAGCGAAGCCACGACGGCGAAGAAATTGGGCACGACCCCGAAATCGAAGTGCGACAACGGCCAGGCGAGCAGGAGATAGAGCCCCCATCCGCTCACGAGAGCAAGCCCCCAGGGCATGCGCGCGCACAGATGACCGAACCAGACCGCGAAAGCGACCAAGGCGATGGTGCCCAGAAGCGCGGCACGCGCTGCGAGAGCGGAAAAGCCAGGCCCCTGCTCCAGGGCCATCACCAGAAGGATGGGACCGGCGACGAACGGAAACCCCGCCAGCCACCCGCCCACCGACTCGCCCCAGCGACGGCTCGCGACCGAAGCCCCAGCGACGAGGAACGGAGAAAGTCCCACACGCAGAAGGGCGAGAATCACTTCAGGAATACCAGAAAGCCAAGCCCCAGCTCCATGCCATTGCGATCCGTCTCGCGCCCTTCGCCGCGGGCAGGTTCTTCATGGCGACCGTCCATCATCCAAAGTCCTTCGACACGCATCCAGACCGGTGCGCTCACGGGGAACAAGCCACCCACCCCCGCCCCCCAGGAAGACCAGGACGCGTCTCCCAAGCGATCATCGCGTTGCCGTGTGTTGCGCCACACCACGGGCACATAACCGGCACCCGAGGATTGGAGGACCACGAACGCGGCTCCGAGCTCCCAACGATTCTGGACCACCGTGCTCTCGGGAGCATCGCCGCCTCCGCGCGAGCGTTCGGAGCGTCCCCATGCACCCGAGAGAATAAACCGCGGCAGCGGCCTCACGACGATCTGGGCATCCAGATGGACGGTAGGCTCGTCGCGCGGCTCGGCCTCCCAGGAAAGACGCCCGCCAAGCCCCAGAATCCCGGACATGGCGACCGCCGCCTGGGTCGCGTTCGGAGGTGCCGAGGGCGCGGAGGGTGACACACCACCCCAGGAAAGAACCACGGCGAGAAGAGACGCGAGAATCATGCGGGAAGCCTTCCGGAAGAGTTCACCTGGAACCGAATCGTCTCGAGCATGCTCATCGCGCCTCCAGGGTCTCCACGATGCGGACGTACGAAGCGTAGCGATCGGAATTGATCGTGCCCGCATCGACCGCGGCGCGCACGGCGCACCCGGGCTCGTGGACGTGGATGCAATCGTTGAAACGGCACGTTCCGAACAGCGGTTCGAACTCGGTGAAGTAGAGTCCCAGTTCCGGAACGGTCAGACGGTGCAAGGCGAGCTCCCGGATTCCGGGCGTATCGACGATGCGGCCGCCGCCGGGAAGGGAGTAGATCGTGGCGCGCGTGGTCGTGTGGCGACCGCGCCCGTCCTTCCCCCGCACGTCGCCCACGTCGATGGTCTCGCGCGGGCACAGCGCCGCGATGAGCGTGGACTTGCCGACACCAGAATTCCCCGCGAAGGCGGACCAGCGACCAGACAGAATCTGTCTGATTTCATCGAAGCCGACGCCTGATGTCGCGGATCCGCGCACGACCCGCACGCCGAGACGCTCGTACATCGACAGGTCGGGCTGTTCCTCGGGGGGCAGGAGATCGCACTTGTTCATGAAGATGACCGACTCGACGCCACCGAGCTGGGCCGTGATGAGAAAGCGGTCGACGAAGCGCGGATGGAAGCGGGGACGATCGGCGCTCACGACGATCACGAGGACGTCGATGTTCGCGGCGACGACGATGTCGAGATGGTCGCGAGCGTCCGGCCCCGGACGCGAGAGGCGCGTGCGGCGCTCGCCGACATTGGCGAGAAGCCAGCCCGAACCGGGAAGAGCGTAGAGCGTGACGCTGTCGCCCACGGCCACGAGCGACTCGCGTCCGAGCTCGAGGCGCGGCGAATAGGACGCGTCGACGACGGTTCCCGCATCCTCGCCTTCCAGGAATTCCACCAGGGCGGTGCGGCGCGACACCGAGACGACGAGCCCTGCGCGCGGCGCCCCCTGGACGTCGGGGAGCTTGTCGACCCGAACCTTCGCGCCTGTTCCGCGCAGATCGCGACGGCGCTTCACGCCCGAATGGGGGGCTTCGGCGAATCCTTCGCGCCAGATCATCTCGGCATCGACGCGGCGGGCGCGGGAGAGCCTCCGCCCTCCGTCGCGCTCGTTGAACTCTTCGTTGCCAGGGGTCATTGCAGCCAATGTACTTCCGGCCGGGAATCGCTCATCCTTCGAGAAGTCCGACTTCCGTCCAGGCGGATTCCTGCTCGGCCACCAAACGGCCTCGCTCGGAAAGCGCCGTGGAAGACGCCTCGTGGTCGTCGAAGAATCCCGGCTCGGCCATGCGCGCATCCAGAACGGCGATCCCCGCTTCCAGCGTCTCGATCCGTTCCTCGAGATCTTCCAGACGCTTGCGCCGACGGCGTTCTTCCTTCTGGGCCTCGCGATCGATCGGCGCCGCGCGCACGGAAGGATCCACCGGCGCGACGGCCTTCGCCTGGGCGTCCTTTCGCGCGGCCTCTTCCTTCGCCTCGCGCGCCTTCTCGGCCGCGTCCTTCTTGGCCGCCTCCTCCGCCCCGCTGCGGCGGGCGTCGAAGTCCTTGAGGTGCGCGAGACCGGGTGCGTCCCCCTCGCTCGCGATCGCGAGGTATTCGCCGTAGGTGCCGGGCCAGTCGACGACGCGGCCGCCACCCACTGCCAGAATCCGTCCAGCAAGATCCTGCGTGAAGAGACGGTCGTGGCTCACGAACAGGAGCGTGCCGGGCCAGGCCTTCAACGCATCCACCATGGCCTCGCGCGTGGCGAGATCGAGGTGGTTGGTGGGCTCGTCGAGGAGGAGCACGTTGTTGGGCCGCAGGAGCAGGAGCCCCAGGCGCACGCGCGCCTTCTCGCCGCCGGAAAGGACGCGGTAGGGCTTGTCGGCGTCGTCGCCCGAAAAGAGGAGCGAGCCAAGGAGGGTGCGGACCTTCGTGCGAGGAGTTCCGCGAGGAGCCGCGTCGTAGAGGATGTCGCCGATGTGGCGATCGTATTCGTCTTCGGGAAGATCGTCGTACTGGGCGAACAAGCCGATTTCCGTCTTGGCCCCGACGCCGAATTCGCCCGCCGTGGGGGGGAACTTCTGGGCCAGGAGATTCAGGAGGGTGGACTTGCCCGCGCCGTTCACGCCCACGAGCGCGACCTTCTCGCCGCGGTTGATCGAGATCTCGACGTTCTCGAGGACCTTCTTGTCGCCGTAGCTCTTCGCGACGTTGCGGAGGATGAAGGGATAGGCGCTGCCTTCCGGAGGCTGGGGGAAGCGCAGGGCGACCTTGTCGACCTCGGGAGGCAATTCGATGCGTTCGACGCGATCGAGCTGCTTCTGGCGGCTCATGGCCACCGAACTCTTCGTGGACGTGGCCTTGAATCTCTGGATGAATCGTTCGGCCTGGGCGATATCGGACTGCTGGCGGTCGTAGGCGTTCTTGAGCGTCTCGATCCAGAGCGTCTTGTCCGCGCGGAACTTCGCGTATGGCACGGACCAGGCGCGAGCGGTCCCCAATTCGAGTTCGACGATGCGGTGGGCGAGATTGTCGACGAAGGAGCGGTCGTGGCTGATGAAAAGCACGCTCGCGGTCATGGACTTGATGTGGCTTTCGAGCCACATGATGCTTTCAAGATCGAGGTGGTTCGTGGGCTCGTCCAGCAGAAGCACCGTGGGCCGACGCAACAGCACCTGCGCAAGAGCCGCGCGCATGCGCCATCCACCCGAATAGCTCGCGAGGTCGCGCGTCTGCATGTCCTGCGTGAACCCGAGACCCGCGAGCACCGTCGCGGCTTCCGATTCGAAGCTCCAACCACCTCCCACCGCGATGCGGTCGTGCAGATGGCCGTACTCCTCGTACTCCTCGTCGGTGGCCGTCATGGCCGCCATGCGATGTTCGATCTCCTCGCAGCGCGCATGCGCGTTCTGCAGTTCCTCGAACGCTCGGCAGGCGAACGTGAAGACGCTCACGCCCTCCTCTGCGGTCGCTTCGGCCGCGGTCTGCGCAAGGTATCCGATGACCTCTCCGCGCCCCAGGGCGATGGTGCCGCCATCCGGGTGCTGTTCGCCGGCGATGACCTTGAGCAGGGTGGACTTGCCTGCGCCGTTGATCCCGAACAACGCCACGCGCTCGTTGTCCTCGACGCGCAGCGAGACGGACTTGAAGATATCGCGTGCTCCGAAGGAGAGCCGCAGTTCGGATAGGTCGATCATGGAGTTGCGGAAAGGTAGGTCCTGCGAAGCCTTCGCGCCGACATCGGTCTCAGAAGACGCGAAACCCCAACGTGGCGCTCAGAAGCAGCGAGTACGGATTGCCATTGGTCTTGCTCGTCTGGGTGATCTCGGGCAGAATGCCCCCCTCCTTCACCAGCCAGGAGTTCCAGTACATCTGCATGATCCCCGAAAACTCGACGAACCACAGACGTCCCGGCCTCTCGTTGTTGAAGAGATTGATGAACGAGACGCCGAAGAGGGGGCCTTCCTGCTGCACTCTCATGTCGAGGATCTCGTCGTGGCCGGGAAGGCTCGACCACGTGGGATAACCCACCCCCGCGCCGTAGCCGCTCAGGAGCTTGATCCACGGATCGAAGTGGCCTTGCGGTCGCGTCCCCGGCACGCGTGCCCGCACCGCGAGGTAGAGCGCCGTCTCCCACATCCAAAGGTCGAGGTCGAACTCCTGGTCCAAGTAGTCGACCTCCATCTCGTCGTAGTAGTTGAAGCTCACGAGGGATCCCACCTCCAGGCAGTAGGCCTGCAGATCGCAGTAGCCCACCGCGGTCGAGAAGTGGGCGCCATGCCCCTCGACCTCGATCGCCTGGTTGTCTGTGACCATCTGCGAACGCGTAGCCCCCATTCCGTAGAGGAATTCCCAGCCGTCGTTCCAGCGATCTACGCCCATGCCGCGTTCAGGAACACCGTGTCCTCCCGCCGACAAAGCGGGCGACACGAGGAGCGCCAGAAAGACGAACACGCAGGAGGGACGCAAAGCATCAGAAGCTTGTGACAACATGTCCTCCCGCTTCCCCGGGCCCGAGATCGGGAACGAACGTCACCTGCCAGGCAGAGCCCGGCACCAGGATGTACGGATTGAGCACGTACCCCATCGCACGCACCGGCTTCCAGGAACTGCGCAGGCACAGGAGGGAAAGATCCTCGAGTCCCATGCCCAGAATCGCTCCCAGGACCGGAGTCTGGTAGATGTCCTGCCAGCTGGGACGTTCCGTCGCCACCTCGATGGTGAACTCGAAGAGCAGGACAGAAACCGTCGAAAGCGCCAGGGAACGCTGGCGCGTGGCGCCGAAGGCCCGGTAGTAGCCGTAGTAGAGACTTCCCGCCATGGTGTGCCGCACCAGATTGAAGTCGTAGAAGTCCTTGTCGAAGTGCGGAGAAGCGGGATTGCTGTACCAGTTGTGGAAGCTTCCCTCCTGCCCCAGCGCCTCGGTCTGCGAGCCCAGGTAGTAAGCCCACTGCGCCAAGTACATCGCGGAAAGCTGTCCCCACATGGGCATCTGTTCGGAAGCGGGCACGAGCAGATGGCGCGCCCCGGTCGCTTCAGGCTCGGAATCGCGGACGATTCCCGGCACGGCTTGCACCGTATCCTTCTCCGCGGCGACCGCGAAGATCGGACAAAGGAGCGCGATCGCGAGGATTCGCGCCCCACCCCGGCTCGCGCAGTCTTGCGACACGGGCTCCAGCTCGCCTCCTCTTCGCACCGAACACATGGCACCCATCGCTACGATCTCTCCACGGCGGATCAGGAAGGATCGCCCACCGCTCGGCGGTAAGCGTAGAATCTGATCCAGAAGTCCTTGCGGAAAGCCGTCGACCCCTCCAGGCTCTTCTGGCGCAACGCCTGGGCATCGAGGAGATCGGAAAGCGACCCCACACCGGCGCGATAGCGATCCGTCTCGACCTGGAGATTCTCGTCGGCCTGGGCGAGAGCGTCCTCGGCGACCGCGTTCGATTCCCAAGCCGCGAGCAGATCGCCCCAGTCCTTCTCGACCCCGAGGGCGATCTTGCGGCGCATCTCGACCTCGCGCACTTCGGCGGCGTGCTGTTTGGCGCGATGCGACGACGCGGAGTGGGCGCCGGCCCACGCGTCGGTGACAGGAAATGTCGCCATGCCGAACACGATCACGTTCGTGAACGGATCCATGTCCTCGATGTCCACGCGCATCGCCGTGGCGCCGACCGCGACCGTGGGCAGCATCGAACCGATCTCGATGTCGGCCTGCAGGCGTTCGGCCTTGACGCCTTGCGAAAGGAGCTTCGTCTCGATGCGCCGTTCGACGGCCATGGCACGCCTGTCCGCCAATCCGGAAGGATCGTCCGGCGCATCGATCGTATCGGAAAGGACCAGCACCGTGTCCTCGGAAAAGCCCAAGTGCCGCCGCAGGTCGCGTACCGCAAGTCGCACGCCGTTGTCCAGCTCGATACGGTGTACGCGCATCCGACTGCGCTCGAGCCCCACTTTCAGGAGGTCGTTGCGGTTCGCCAACCCGCTCTTGACCGCATCGCCCACCTGTTTCTGGAGCGCTCCGAGCATGGTGTCGTAGGCATCGAGCGTCCGACGCGTCTGGGCAAGCCCCAGGAGGGTCCAGTACTTCTCCTCGGCCTGCGCAACGGCATCCCGTTCGGAAAGCGCCACCTTCGAACGCGCGACATCGGCACCGAGACTCGCGAGTCGATTGCCGTTCACGATGCGCCCACCCGCGAACAGCGGCTGCTGCGCGGAAACCGAAAGGATGTTCGCGGAACCCCCGGCCTGGAGGGATATGGGAGGAACGAAGGCGAACTGCGTTGGTGCGGCCAGGTTCGCGGGATTGCCGTCGTAGACGGGGAGATTCATCGCCTGGTCGGTTCCGACATCCACGAGCGGATCCTGCGCGGCCATGACCCCCGCCGTCGCCGAAATCTGCGGGAAGAATTTGGTGAACGCGGCGCGACGCGTCTGCACGGCGCTTTCCATCTCGAACTTCGCCTCGCGCACCTCGGCCGCGTTCTCGCGGGCCAGGACGCGGCAACGCTCGAGCGAGAGCGGGCCTTCCGGATCGCCCGCCACGAAGAGAAGAACGATCCACTCAAGCATGATGGGCCTCCGCGGGAACTCCAACCAATGGCTTCACTCGGGACGTCACGAGCCAGTAGGCCACCGGAAGGACAAAAAGTGTCAGTATCATGGAGAAGACGAGTCCGAACGCCGTCACGGCCCCGAGGGGTCCCCACAAGACAGATCGGGAGAGGATCATGGGAACGACGCCCACCGCGGCGGCCATCGAGGTCAGGTAAATGGGGCGCATCCGCCGCTTTCCGGCGGCCAGAGCCGCCTCGCGCACGCCCATGCCGCCGTCCATCAGTTCGTCGGCGTAGCCCACCAGGATGATCCCGTTGCGTACGACGATACCCATCAGGCCGATGAGTCCCATGAAGGCGGTGAGGCAGAAGGGATAGCCGGTCGCCCACAATCCCAAGGTCGCCCCGAAAAGCGACAGCGGCATGGTGAGCATCACCAGGCCGGCCTTCCGGAACCGTCTGAACTGCGTGAGCAGGATCAGATAGATCGCGACGATACTGGTCAGCAGGGAGAAAATCATGGGAATGAACGCCTCGGTGGATGCTTCCGTCTCTCCGCCATAGTTCACCGAAATACCTTCCGGCAATGCTGCATTCGCGACGATCGCTTCGATCTTCTTCTGGATGTCCATCGCGAAGACGCCTCGACGAGGATCGATGCGGATCGTCAAGCAGCGCACGCCGTTGCGGCGCGAGATCGCGCCCTGGGTCCAGTCGGGCTTCACGGAGGCGATCTGCTCCAGCGGCACGGACGCGCCCAGAGGGATGGAGGAGACGCTCTGCTGGCGGAAGCCCTCGACGCTGCGTGAGCGGATGGAGTCTTCCTTGAGCACGAGCTTGACGGGATGATCTCCTTCCCAGATCGTTCCCACCGGAAATCCGGACGTTCCCATGGCGAGCGACACGCCCAGGAAGGAGGGCGCTACGCCGAGACGCCCCGCCTCGTCCCAATCGATGTCGACCTGCAGACCGCGCACGGGATCGTCCCAATCCGTACGGATCCATTCGATTCCCTCGAGCTTCCGCGCGCTGTCCTGGAGCCTCGCCGCGGTCTTGAGCAGAAGCGGGATGCTGTCTCCCGAGATGCGGATCTCGATGGGTGTGTTGAACGTCTGCATCTCGAGCTGCTTCCAGCGCACCCACGCGTCGGGGAATGCGCCACGAAGCCTTTCCGAGTATTCGTCGATGACCTCTTCGGTGGCTTCGTTCGATGTCGTGTTCACGACGAGCTGGGCGTAGCTGCGCGACGGCATGGTCGGCGCGTAGACGGTATGGAACCGTGGCGAGCTTCCTCCCACGAAACTTGTCACGCCCTCCACGCGCTTGTCGGCGGAAAGGACGCGCTCCAGCTTCCTGACAACGGAATCCGTCGCCGCCAGGGAGCGTCCCTTCTGCATGGAGATCTCGACGGCGAACTGGTTGCGGTCCACCTTGGGGAAGAGCTGCTGCGGGAGTCCCGCGAAGATCGCGATGCTCGCGACGATCGAGACGGCGCCCAACGCCAGGGTGGCCCAGCGATGGCGGAAGGCGATTTCGAGAGCGCCGTCGTAGAGGCCCTGGATGCGGTCGAGGAGGCTGATCGTTCCTTCCTTCTTCCCGTGGCTCACGCCCTTGCGGATGAACAGGTAGTCCATCGTCGGCACGAGGAGCGCGGCCACCACCATCGAGACGAACAGCGCGACGGCCACCGTGATAGGCAGGCTTCGGACGAAGTCGCCGGCAGTGCCGTGCACGAAAAACGGCATCGGCAGATAGCACACGATGATGGCGATTGTCGCGGTGAAGACGGGGAGCATCAGCTCCTTGGCGCTCTTCCACGCGGCGTTCCAGGCGTGCATCCCGTGGTCGAGCTTCTCGAGATGGCTGTCGATGACGATGATCGCGTTGTCGACCACCATTCCCAGCACCACCACCAGACCAGCGAGCGACACCGTCTGTAGCTCGATCCCCATGATGTTCAGGATGCCGATGGCGATGAAGATGCAGATGGGGATCGTGATGGCCGCCACCGCCGCCACGCGCAACGGGAGAAGGATCATGGTCACGGCGATCACCGCCACCACGGCCAGGCTGAAGTCGCGCATGAAACCGTTGATGGACGCGGACACGGCCCGTGGCTGGTCGGCGATACGGAAGATCTCGACGCCCGCGGGAAGTCGGGACTTCACGCGCTCGATGGCCCTTCCGACATCCGCTCCGTATTTCGTGATGTCGTAACCGCGCGACATTTCGATGGAAAGCACCATCGCCTTCTTGCCGTTGGTCCGCACGTACGAGTCGTTGTCTTCATAACCGCGTTCCAGACGCGCCACGTCCTTCAGGCGCACCGTGTTGCCGCCCACGGAAAGAAGCACGGTCTCGCCGAGTTCCTTCTCGCTGTGCAGAACCGGAGAGACATGGATGGGGCGTTCGATGTCTGTTCCGTCCAGACGCCCCGCCACGGGCAGGATTCCCGTGCCCTGCAGAGCTTGCAAGACGCTTGCCGGACGTATTCCGTACTGCGAGAGCCGATCTCGCGAAACATGGATGCGGATGCTCTCCGTCTGTTCCCCGACGCGCTTGACCTTGGACGTGGCGGGAAGGCGCCGCAGCTCGGCCTCCAGATCGCGCATGTAGAGATCGACGTCGCCCCAGCTCTTGCCCTCGGCCGTGAGGCTCAGGAGGAGCGCGCTGGTGTCGCCGAAGTCGTTGGTTCCGATCAGCGCCACGACCTGGCTCGGGAGCTGCATCTTGAGTTCGGTCAAGCCATGGCGAAGCTTCGCCCAGAAGGCCGGCGCTTCGAGGCCATTCACGCTTTCCTTGAGCTCGACGTAGATGACCATCTGGCCATCGCGGGAATACGAATAGGTCTTGCTCTTGTTCACCTCGTCGAAGCCGAACAGATAGTTCTCGACCACGCGCGTGAGCTGTTCGTCCACCTGACGGGAATCGGCACCAGGCATGATGCCCACCACGAGTCCCTGGCGGATGGTGAACTCGGGAAATTCCTGACGTGGCATGGCCCAGAGGGAATACGCTCCGAAGCACAGGAGCGCGAGACAAAGCGATCCGACGATGCGCCAGTGGACCATGCCCCATTCGATGTAGTTGCGAGCTTTCACCATCGTCATGGCGTCCTCACTTCTCCGCGCGAACGCGGATGCCTTCGGAAAGCATGGGAGTGCCGGAGACCACCACGACATCCCCCGCGGAAAGTCCGGAATCGACGGCCAACCCGTCCCCGACGAAGACGCCAAGGCGCACTCTTCGCCGATGTACGACGGAATCCGTCATGACCCAGACGTAGTGTCCGTCGTTCTCGTCGACCAGCACAGCGGAAGACGGAGCGACGGGCACGCCGGCCCTTCCGGGAACATGGAGACTCGTGCGCGACACCATGCCGATCTTCATCGCCCCGGACGGATTCCGGACGACGACCTTCACCTTGTAGGTCCGCGTCAAGGGATCGGCCTGGACGCCGATCTCGCTCACCCGGCCCTGGACGGATTTCGCGATCGCAGGCACCTCGACCTGCGCCGGATCCCCGATCTTCACATGGACGATCTCCTTCTCGGCCACGGAGACTACGGAGAACATCGTCTCCGTGCGCACCACCGTGAACGCCGCGGTCCCCACGGGAGCCGATTCACCCGGCTCCACGTTCCGGCGCGCCACGATGCCATCGATCGGCGCGCGCAACTGAGCGTCTTCGAGATTCCGCCGCGCCATCGCCTCCATGCTGCGGGCCTGTTCGCGCCCCGTCTCGATTTCCACCCACTTGATCTCGGGTAGGGTCCCGCTGCGATGCATCGGTTCCATGCGTGCCCAGGCATCCTGCGCCTGGGTAGCCTTGGATTTGGCCACCGCGAACTGGTCTTCGAGAGCTCCGGTCTCGAGTGAAGCGAGGATTTGCCCCTTGCGGACCGCCTGTCCTTCCGCGACATGCACGGCTCGCACCGTCCCGATGGTCGGAAAGCTCACCGCCACGGCCACCTCGGGCTCGAGTTCTCCGGACAGAAGGAGCCCATTGGTGGAATCGGAGAGCGAGACATCCTGAACCCGCACGGCTGAAGGAACAGGGACACGCTTCACGCCGTCATTCCCACAAGCTGCCAGCATGGCAACAGCTATCAGAATGGATACACGCGCCACACCGTTTCGACTGATATGTTCGTTTGTTCGATTTTTATCCATGACAAACTCCTTCCGATGCATACTCACCCCTTCGCAATCCTAGCCGCACACGGCCCCTAAGACAACCAGCTCCGACTCAGCGGAACCGGCCGCATTGCAATTCCTCAAGCAAGACCCCTTTGCTCGCAACAACCCTGGCCGGCGAACTTGGCTCCGGAGAAAGCCCGCGCAGAAGCATGGCGTAACCGATTTCGAATTGTTCTCGATGAGGCATGACCGCCATCCCCAGGATGTGGTAATAAAGGAGTCCATTCACACCGGACAGCACAACCTGGGCGACGGAACGAATCTCCTGTTCGTCCATCCGCCGCAACGAACCATCCCGCCCTCCTTCGCGCAGAAAGCTCGCCAAGAGAGGCTCGTCGACAAGCACGATCGTGCGAGCCTCGTCCAGAACCGCGAAGAGCCCGACATGCTCTTTCTCACGGACTTCCTGCTGGAGAACGACCATCAGAGTCATGCGCTTCTCGAGCTCCAGGAAGGCAACCCGAAGGTACGCTTCCAGGCGCGAGGCCCCGCTGCATTCCCGCGATACAGCCTCATGGACAGCACTGCGGAAAAAGCCCATCTCCCGCTGGACCATTGCGGCAAGAAGACTGTTCTTGTCCTGGTAGTAGCGATAGAGAAATCCTTTGCGTTTGCCCAAGTGGCCAGCGATGTCGTCAAGCGTGAGCTTGGCGAAACCGAATCGCTCCACCATCAGACGAACCGCATCCAGGATCTCCTTCCTGGTCTTTGCTTCTCGCAACGAAACCGCCGCCTCCGAAGAGACCGGAAGAGGCTCGCCCGGAGCCCCCCCGTCTTCAATGCGAATCTTTTCGACGACTTTATTCATTTCGTCGAATATATCTTTTTCTCTGATGAAATGCAAGAGCTTAAGCACAGGGCACACCCATCGCGCACCGCCCCAAGGAAGATCTTTCGTCCTAGGTCTACCTTTCCTCCCTGTGAATCTGTTTCCGAAACTCCGCGCATGCCTACGCTTCATCCGCTTCGGCAACTGCTTGGTCGCTGCCGCGACGTCGATGGCCGGATCCTGGGCTGCCGGCGAAACGCTCCAGCGCGACAAACCTTACCTGCTCGCCCTTGCGGCCTTTCTGATCGCCGCCTTCGGCAATGGTTACAACGACGTATGCGACCTCCCCGCCGATCGCGTGAATCGTCCCGACCGCGTTCTGCCGCGTGGCGACATTTCGCAGATTCTCGCCCTGCGGATCGCTGGATGGTGCCTGATCCTCGGCCTGATGGCGGCTGCGGCCGCCTACATCGACGCGCTCATCATCGCCATCGCCGTCTCGACGGCCCTGTTCCTCTACGACCGCGATTTGAAGTCACTCCCGCTCGTCGGCAACGCCGCCGTCGCGGCCATCTGCTGCACCACGGTCGCATTCGGTGCCCAGGCCGGCAGGGAATGGAACCGCCAGGTCACCGTCCTCATGGTGTGCGCATTCCTGCTCACGTTCGTCCGCGAACTCTACAAGGATGTCGAGGACGTCGAAGGCGACAAGGCCATGGGGGCTCGCACGTTTCCCATCCTCTACGGCCCCCGCAAGTCGGCCATGATCGCCTGGCTTCCTTTGGCGTTCACGGCGAACTTCGTCCTGTACCGCATCTTCTCCTCCACGCCCAACTGGGGTGGAGCCTACATCGCGGGCATCGTGCTCACGGCAGGGATGGTGTGGACAGGAATCGTCAGCCTTGCCACCCGCGACACGGCTGGATGGCATCGCCGAGCCACGGAAATGAAGGTCTGGATCGTGCTCGGAGTCGTCTGGGTCCTTCTCTGGCGCATTCCCGTCTGACGCTCCGCCAAGGGCGCTCGTACTCGAGACGACGCTGCCCATCCTTCCCTGATCGTCCGTGGCGTACCCGAGCGGGTACGTTTTCCTAGGTACGTCGCGCCCCGAATGCACACGGCGAGAACCCCGGATGCGAACTTGGATGCAGGCACCGCGACACGGCATGCCGCCCCTCCATCCAAGGACACCCCATGCATCCCACCCGATCACTCGCAGCCTTCGCCCTCGCGGCCGCGCTCTGTTCCTGCCAGAACGAGCCGACCGCCTCCGAGGACACATCCGGCAAAGGCGCGCTCGCCCTCGCCTTTGCCGGACGCACCCTCGAGCAGGTACGCACCGATTCCGACTCTCTCCTTCTCACCCTCGTGGGCCCCAAGGACACCATTCGCAGCATCGCGTTCCTGGGCGACACCGTGCGCTTCGACGGACTCCGCACCGGCGCGTGGTCCATCGGTGCGGAACTCTTCTCCAACGATTCCGGAACACGCGACCGCCACTGGGAAGGAAGCGCCTCCACCCAGGTCGAACCGGGACGCGTCGCCCGCGTCCCACTCACGTTGCACAGAGCAACCGGGAGTCTCGTCATCGAAATCGAGATCGACGATGGCGAAACCGACACTCCGATCGTGATCGTCGTTCCGCCAGACACCCCCGCCGCAATCGTTCCTCCGATCGACCTTTCCGATTCGGCCCGCTGGGAAGTGGACGACACGCGCTACATCCTCGTACCCGGCTTCGATACGAGCGGCGTCTTCCAGTCGGCGAGAGTGCTGAGCAGCTGGCCCGGCAGAATGGGGCTGTACGTCAAAGTCGCGTTGCGCGGCCAAAGCGTCGCCCCGGCGGGCGGCCTGTTCTGGGCCTCGAGCGCTTGCCTCACGGACTCCGCCGACACCACCTGTCGGCCCAACGGCCTGCGGATCGTCGCCAGGCGGACCTCCTCGCGACTCGTCGCGAACGACACGGCGATCCGCGTGGTCGACGTCCTGATCGAGATGACGTCCGACATCGATCGGCGTTTCCCGCTGAAGATCGTCGACGACTACGGCACCACCACGTATGGTGAGGATCTATTGCTGGACAACTCGCGTTGCGAGCACGAAGACGGTGGACTCGTCGTCTGCTACGACGTCGCCGGCTTCAACCAGAGCTACTACTCCCCCTTCGACCGCAACTGACCCTTTCCGGACGCGGCGGAACCGGTTCTCTTTGGAGCCTTTCCGCCCGCCCTCCACATCGCGCGAGGAAACGTCCATTGGACGCACCCGATCTCTTCGACAGCCCCGGCTTTCGCGCCTATCTGCGCGAGTGGAGCGCATGGAAGAAGGCCTCTTCGAAGTCCTTCTCGCTGAGGCAATTCGCCTTGCGGGCGGGATTCTCCTCGCACTCGTTCCTTCCCAAGATCCTCGACGGCTCGCGCAACCTCACCGAAGCCTCCACCGAGCAGGTGATCGCCGCCCTCGGACTGAACCAGGCCCAATCACGATTCTTCCGCCTGCTCGTGCTGCACGACCAGGCCATCGATCCAGGCGAGCGAGAAGCCCTCCACGAAAAGCTCCACGCTCTGCGCCGGGTGCGCCATCGGCGGCGCCTTGGCACCGCGCAGGCCAACTACTACGAACACTGGTACTACCCCGTCCTGCGGCATATCGCGCCTCATGCGGCCTGTGGCGGCGATCCCGCGCGGCTGGGCGCGCTGCTCGAACCTCCCGTTCCCGGCGCGGAGGTCGCAAGGGCTCTCGAGGATCTCGCCGAGATGGGCCTCCTCGAAAGGGATGGCAACCGGTGGATGGCGACGGATTCCGTCGTCACTGTCGACCAGCTCCCCCACTCCGTGAAGACCAAGGGGCGGCACGACATCCTTCAGAAGGGGATCGAGAGTCTGCATCGCTTCGCTCCCGACGAACGCTTCACGCGTTGCGTCCTGCTCTCCCTCGACCAGGATGGATGGGACGAGGTCCGTGAAATCCTCGACGACGCGGCCCGTCGCAGTCTCGAGATCGCGGCCAGGGACCAGAAGCCTCGGAGAATCGGCCAAGTGGTCGTGCAATTGTTCCCCCTCTCCAGGAAACTCTCCCCGTGATCGGCAAACACGCGTTTCCATCGGTTCTTCTCGCGTTCGTCCTCTTCGCCTGCTCTTCGGGCGACGAGCAAAAGGTCGCTGGCGGCGACGACATGGGCAACTTCCTGCAGGCGCAACTCGCCGACAGCAACGGCGCCCCCCTCGAAGGAAGGATCACGGCATACTCGGATGTCGACTCGATCTCGACGGAACTCGATGCGGGAGGTCTGCTCGTCCTTCCTTCGCGCCATCGCTCCTGGATCGCGTTGCAGACTCCGCAAGGAGCGAAATTCCTCCTCCATGCACCATCCGCGTTCGGTCGTCTAGGCACTTTCCGACTCGGATCCGCGCGCCCGCTCGTGGGCTGGCTGAAACGGATCGCGACGATCCGCATCGCCGGCGTGGGAAGCATCCAGTGCACCGGCGGCCTGTTCCGATTCGCCGCTGTCCCCCCCGGCCTGATGCGACTCGAAGCGTTCTCCGACTCCTTCAGCGCATCGACCGCATTGTCGACCGCCTTCGGCACCATGATTCTCGACGCGGCCACGGTGGACTCGTTCATCACGCCGCCGCTTTCCGTCTCCAGCAGCGAGCTCGTCGTCTCCGCCCGCGACGACACGTCCTCCTGCGGCGCCACCTGCCCGCAGTGGCTGTGGACCCATGCCAACGTGATCGGCAACACGCCCACAGCGTCCCGCGACACGTTCCTGCTGACCTACCCGGACTCGCGGCTCGCCCCGGACACGAGCGCCGTCGTCGCCATCGATTCCATCCTGAACACCGGCAACTGGCTGCTCCTGCGCTTCTCCCTGCGGGGCATCCAGGCGACTCCGCTGATCTGGATCGATTCATCCAAGGCCATCGGCCGCTCGCACGCATTGTTGGTGGGCGCCGGCCCGACGGTCGACACGGCTTCCTACGACAGCTCCGATTCGATCCATTCGTATTCGTTCGCGATCCCGCGAACGACTGGATCGCTCATGGCCGACAGTCTCTCCGTCGGACCCTACGGAGCGCTTGGGCGATCGATCGATCCGTCGAGCGCATCCATCCCGAGCGACACATGCAAGGCATCGTTCGCAGGCTCACAGCAGTTGTGCGATTTCAGCGGAACCACCTGGATTCTGAGCCGCTGATCCTCGTCAGAAGCGCCAGCCGCCCTCGATCACGAGCGCAGGATCGAACCACCCGAGGCGCGAAGGCACGCGCACGGCAAGTTGCGGACCGATCGCCCAACTGAGCCCCGGCGCCACTCGCGGCTGATAGCGCAACAATCCACGCCCTTGCATGCCGATCTGGACGAAGGTCTTGCGTTCGCCGACGGAGCCGTCATCATGAGCGGGGCGCGAAGTCTCCACGCCCAGGAGGCCACCCAACGATCCCACCACGACAAACGGGCTCGTTCCCGCATCAAGACGGCGATGCCAACCCATGCCACCTTCGAGTTCTCCCGACCATACATCGGCCCACTCGTCGTCGTTCCAAGGGCCGTGGAGATGGATGCCACCCCAGTACTCCGGCGTCCAATCGCTCTTCGATGGATCCAGGAACTGGACGTAGCGGACACCACCACCGACACCGGAAAGAGCGAACACTCCATCGATGGACACGATCTGTCGCAACGCGCTCCGGGACGGCGGCGGCGGCGCGGGAGAAACCGACGGGTCGGCCCAACGTTCGAATTCAGGCGCGGCCGATCCCGTGTCCTGCGAGGGACGGAAGGGCGGCTTCACCATGGCGAGTGCGTCTTTCAGGAGCGCTCGCAGGAGGCTGGTCTGATCGGTGATTCGCGGCGAGATCTTCTTCTCGCCCTGGGCACGAGGTTCCAGAAGCAGGCCGGGGGATGCCGAATCGAGGGAGACGACGCGCAGCATCACCCGCGCGCGAGCAGGATCGGGCCCCGCCACGGGATCGGTCCAGGTCTCGAAGGAAAGGAGATCGATCCGCACCGGAAGCGACGAATCGGAAACCAGGGTCCGATCCAGGAACGTCTTCACCTCCTGGGCGACGGGCGCAGCCGTCCGAATGGCGGTCCGCTTCTCGAACGGAAGCGGCGAGCAGGTGCCCAGAAGATTCGGATCCTTGATCGCGAGTCTCCGCAGATCGCGGACTTCCTCGACCTTCCAGGAAACGTGCATGCGGGAGGTGTCGGCGGTATCGAGGAGAGCGACGGCGGAAACGGTGCGCGTCGTGTCCGCGGCGAAGGCGGAAGCGGCGCAAAGGGCGAGGACGGAGAAGAAACTCTGTATGGCCATGAAGGCCAATCTACCCTAAACTTCGCGCTCGCGTCCTCCCTCGCGAATGCGGAATCCACCACGACGGCGGAAGTTTCCTGTCACCTGGTCGGAATCCGGCACGGTTCCGATGCGGCACGAGGGGCGCGCGATGTGGTAGAATCTCCCCCATGAGGGAAACATCTGAACGGCATTTCGAATTGCGCTCGAACTGGTCGAGCCAGGACACGATCGACGCCATCGAACGCGAAGCGGAACGCATGCATCGCGCCGGATGGCGCTACACCGGCTCCCATGTCGATCGTCTGCTGGAAAACGTGGTGCTGTGCTTCGAGCGGGAAGTGAATCCGCGACTGGGACAGCGCGCCTCGTACTGAATCGGCATCGGCGGAATTTCCATCGCCGATGCCGCACGGTTCCCTCAGAGCTTCCGGATCTCGCGCTTGCGCATCTCCTCGAGAGGCAATCCGGTGGCCCCCGCCCAGAGGACGAAGGGCGAGATGGAATTGCCGGAAGGATTCACTCGCGCCTCGAGAACCATCCGTCCTTCGACAACCTCGAAGGACAAGGTTTCTTCCTGCGTCTTGAGAACGCGACCGCGCCCATCGTCCACGTCGCCGAACGATTCCCGGCGGAAGCGATCCTCGACGACGGAAGGCTCCACGCCCTCGACATCGAGAAGCTCGTAGCGCATGCTCGCGGGAAGCGGAATGCCGTAGCCTTCGACCGGAGCGAAGGCCACGATCGAAAGTCCATCGGGCAATGCCGCCGTGATGCGGGCCTCGAGACCCTCGCGTTCCGGAGCGATCTCGAGCTCCACGATCAGCGACTCCCCCAGGCTCGAAAGCCCCACGGGAAGAGCGCCCGCATTGCGGATGCGCGGACGCGGATTGAATCCGCGCGACAGGAAGAGTTTCACGCCCGCGCGACGCAGCGCCTTCTCGATGAGCGTCATGCTGCCGTGGTGTCCCAGGAACCGCGCGAGACCGGTCTTGGCGAAGACGAGCTCCCAGGGCTCTCCGCGTTCGCCGCGTTCCTGGTCGCTCCATCCTTCGGGGTGGCGCTTGTCGCGCTTCTTCTTCGGAGCCTCGGGCCGCGGATCCCCCTCGTCGCCCTCGTTGACGGATTCCGTCACATCCTCGGCGGGCGGCTCCTCCGGGATCGCCGGGCGTCCGAAACGGGCCATCGCGAGCGGATCGAGCAGGTTGCGTCCCTCCGATTCCGGAGGAAGTCCCGCAGCAGGTCCGGCCTTGGCGATTCCCGCGTACGTACCGGGAGGCGGCAGGGTGGTCTGTCCCTCCTCGGGAGGGGCGAGTCGGATGTCGGCGTAATTGCCCGGCACGCCGCAGTGGTTGCAGGAACCCCAGCGGCAATCGGGTACGTCGGGCGTCTCGGGCTGGAACATCTTGCGATGTTCCTCCTTGAGGTACCCCTTGGTGACGCCCGCGTGGATGAAGTCCCAGGGGAACACCTCGTCCAGATCGCGCTCGCGGTAGACGCGATGGTCGCTGTCGTAGCCGAACTCCGCGAAGAGCGCCTTCCACGTGTCGAGCCCCACGAAAGAATGTTCGTTCGACTCGAAGAGGAATCCGCGCCTGCACGCCTCCAGGATGATGGGAGCGAGCTGGCGATCGCCGCGCGCGTAGACCGTCTCCAGGTAGGAGACTTCCCATGTGCTCCAAGTGATCCGCACGTGCTTGTTGCGCCGGAACCGGTCGCGCACGAACTGGATGCGCTCGCGGGCGTCCTCTTCGCGTAGGAACGGCTGCCACTGCATGGGCGTGAACGGCTTCGGAACGAGGATGCCCACGTTGGGATGGATCTCGGCGCGGCGCGTGTGCTTCGCTCCCACCTTGCCCAGCCGCTCGATCAGATCGCAGAACGCGTCCATGTCGTCGATGTTCTCGGTGGGGAGGCCGATCATCGTGTAGAGCTTGATCGTGTGCCAGCCGTTGCCGAACACGCCCTCGGCGGCGGCCATCATGTCGTCGTCGGTGATGGACTTGTTGATCACCTTGCGCAGACGTTGCGAACCCGTCTCCGGCGCGAACGTCGCGCTGCGGCTGCCGCGGGCGCGCGCCACCTTGCGCGCGAGCGTCTGGCCGAACATGTTGGCGCGAAGGGAAGGAAGCGAAAGGTTCACGTTGCGGAAGGCGGGATCGTCCATCAGGCGATCGGTGAGCGGCGCGATCTGGCTGTAGTCGGCCGTCGAGAGCGACAGGAGTCCCAGTTCGTCGGCACCCGTCGCGGCAAGTCCCTCCTTGGCGATCTCGATCACGGCATCCGGAGACAATTCCCGGATGGGACGATACCAGAATCCGGCCTGACAGAATCTGCATCCCTGTGTGCAGCCGCGCAGCAGCTCGACGGCGAACCGCTCGTGCACGATCTCGCCGTTGGGAGCAGGAACGCGGATGGCCGCGTCCTTCGGGTCGAGCGTCTCCACCCAGGTCCGCTTCACGCCGCGGGCATTCGCATAGGGACCGTTGCCGTCCAGACCGACGGGAACCAGGTCGCCCTGCGGCCCCATCTCGAACTCCAGGAGCGACGGCACGTACATGCCGGGAAGACCGGCAAGCTGGCGGAGCATTCCGGCGCGATCGATCTCGCCGGCACGGCGGCGCATGGCCAGTTCCATCATGGAACGCACCAGCACTTCGCCATCGCCGATCACGAAGGCGTCGAAGAACAACGCGACGGGCTCGGGGTTGGCCATGCACGGCCCGCCACCCACCACGATCGGATCGTCCTCGCCGCGTTCGGCGGCCCAGACGGGAATCCGCGCGAGGCCCAGCACGTAGGGAACGTTCGTGTAGTTCAGTTCCGTCTGGAGGGTGATCCCCACGACATCGAAATCGCGGACCGGTCGACAGGTCTCCAGGGAATAGAGAGGCACTCCGGCGTCCATCATCGCGTTGCCCATGTCGGGCCACGGCGCATAGACGCGTTCGGCGGCCCAGCGCGGATCGGAATTCACGACATGGTAGAGCGTCCGCAACGCGTTGTTGCTCATGCCCAGTTCGTACAGGTCGGGGAAGACGAGCGCCATGCGGCACTCCGCCTCGGGCTTGACCGTCTGTCCCGCCTCGCCCCCGATGTAGCGCCATGGCTTTTCCACCGCAGGCAGGAGGCGTCCGACCGCCTCGCGCAGATCCCGGCTCACGAGGCGTCTCCGGCAGGAAGGATGTCGCCGGGGTGGTTCTTGCGCATCTCGTGGACCATCGCGGTCTTCGCCGCGATCAATCCCGCGAGAATCCCATCCTCGTAGTGGTAGATGGGCTTGTCCTTGAGAATGTGGAAATCCTCCGCATTGCGGAGATCCTCGTCGGTGGCGTAGGGGACCCACTTGCGCCCCAGTTCAAGGACTTTGACCTGTTGGCGGGTAATCATCCCCTCCAACGTTTCGATGCCGAGTTCGAGATCATTTTTCATTGCTGGCAGGGAAAAGTACCTGCTTGTGAGCCAGGTCACACCGATTCATCTCCCCGAGAGAGCATCTTTCCTCGAAGTCGCTTGCGGTTTCCTTCTCGCAAGACAGGGAAAGGCAGGCCGACACCTCCTCACCTTTGTCGCAGGGATATCCATCTTCCCATGCATTCCGAGCACGAACCCCTGCATAGCGAGTCTTCGGCGTATCTGGCTTGCATGCCGGCGGACGACGGCCATGCCTGGTCCGGCCCGTCTTCTGAAAGCGAATCCTTGATCGAACGGATCCGGGAATCCAAGCCCCCGCGCACCCTCGTGATCCCCTGGCTGCACGAAGCATTGATGGTCGGGCGACAAATCGGGGACGCGTTTTCCATCCTTTTTGGACAATGGGCAGGCATCATCGCCCTGCGCGCATGGCTCCCCGATTCCGCTCTGCCATCGCCACTCGCCAACATCACGACCCTCACGGGAACGGGCGTCATGCTCCTTCTCATGAGCTACGTGGGCCTCAACGGCGGCGGCCATTCCATCCTGAATATCCGCGAAACCCAGAAGATCCTCCGCTCCTGGCTCATCGGCTCCATCGCCACGCTTCTGCTCCTCTACCTCGCACGCATCGACGTCCCCCGCTTGGCCTGGATCGCGACGTGGTCGGCGGCGCTCCCCGCCCTGCTTCTCCACCGCAGCATCTTCTGGCGCATCTCCCGCTGGCTCCATCGCCACGCCATCGTCGAAACTTCGGCTCTGATCTACGGCACGGGCAGCACAGCACGCATCCTGCTCAAGAAATTGAGACTGATGCCGGAACTGGGGATCCATATAGCAGGATTCATCGACGACGATCCCCGCCGCCAAGGGGATCGAATCGACGGACTGCCGGTCCTGGGAGATTTCACGGATCTCGCGACGCTTCTGCGGCTCACCGGCTCCAAGCGCATCTATATCGCCCTGGCGCAGGTCCCACGCCGCACGATCACCGATATCCTCGCCGTCTGCCGGGCGCGGAACGTCGACTTCCAGATCGTCCCCACGCTTCATGACATGGCACTTCCGCGCATTCGCATCGAAGATATCGACGGCATTCCCCTCCTGGGCGTGTCGCACGCGAACCTCCGTCGCTGGCGAGCCTGGATGAAGCGCGCAACCGACATCCTGCTCGGGACCGCGTTTTTGGTCGCCAGTTCGCCCGCACTCGCCATCGGAATGATCGCGACCAGGATCGTCACCAAAGGCCCCATGTTCCAGACCTTCCGGCGAGTCGGACACCACGGCAAGCTCTTCCGCATGATCCGATTGCGCATCGGCCCCCATTCCGACGCTCCGGAGACGCTCATCGGCAATATTCTGCATCGCCTTGCGATCGACGCCTTGCCCAAGCTCCTGAACGTCATCCGTGGAGACATGTCGTTGGTCGGTCCACGCCCTCCATTGGTCCGCGAAGCGGCTCACTACGACGAATTCCACCACCTCCGCCTGAATGTCCGCCCCGGGTTGACCGGACTGTGGCGCATCCTGCCCTATACTCCCGGCGAAAGCGACGACGGCCTCGATCTCGATCTCCAATACATCCACAGCCAGTCGATGCTTCTGGATCTGTCGATCGTCCTGGAAACGATCCGGACCATCCTTCTTCCTCGCAAAACAGTCGCCTGACTCGGCCCTGTCCTACCTTTCCCCTCTTCGATGCTCTTCGCTCCAGGTTCACCAGAACTCCAGATCTATCGCGAGTACGCCAGCAGAATGGGTCACACCGATCCCATCTCGTCGTCTCCTTTGCAATCTCTGGAAGATCTCGCCGCCCGCTACGACGGATTCCTTCTCGATTCCTACGGGGTCCTGAATCGCGCGGAAGAGCTGATTCCCGGTGCCGCCGAAGGCGTCCGCTGGCTCAAGTCCCAAGGCAAGAAGGTCTTGGTCGTCACGAACAACGCAGCCTTGGCCGAAGAGGACAATCGCGACCTCTTGAATACGATGGGCATTCCCCTCGGCTCGGGAGACGTCGTTTGTTCCGGATCCCTCCTCGCACGCGAACGAGCGAATCTCGGCATCGAAGGCCCCGTTTTCTTCATGGGACTCCCCTCGGGACGCTCCTATCTCGAAGAAGCCGGCCTCGAAACCACCAGCGATCCCTCCGCGACCCGCACCGTGGTCATGTCGAGCTCGCGCGGCTACCGCATGCGCCGGATCGCCGAGGCCCACCGCATCCTCCACCAGGACGGAAGCCTTCTGGTGGTGCTCAATCCGGACGCGATCGCACCACGCCCGGGCGGAGTCATGGCACGCGTATCTGGCGTCACGGCCCGATCCCTCGCACGCGAGACCGGGTGCAAGGTCGCGCTCCTCGGAAAACCCTTCGGCGAGATCTACGATCTGGCCATCGAACGCATCGGCCTCCCCCGCGATCGCATCGTCGCCCTTGGCGACACCTTGGCCACCGATATCCTCGGTGCCCGCAACGCGGGAATCGATTGCGGACTGGTTCTCACCGGAGTAACCCCCCCCCAGCGCGCCCAGGCGGAAATTCTTTCCTGGAAGATCTGGCCCCAATGGCTCGTACCCAACTTGTTCCCGCCCCGCGCGACCTCCCGCGCGTAATAGATTGAGCCTGACAAGCTTGTCACAAGAAGAAGGATCGAAGCGTCCCATGAAGCCTCTCTCGAATTCCGTTCTCGCATTGGCCCCCTCCATGACCGTGGCCATCGATACCAAGGCGAAGGACCTCCAGGCCGCCGGGCAGGATGTGGTCGCTCTCGGAGCTGGCGAGCCGGATTTTGACACTCCCGACCACATCAAGGAAGCCGCTTGGGCATCCATCAAGGCCGGAAAGACCAAATACACCGCGCCCACGGGTCTCGCCGAGCTCAAGACCGCAATCTGCGCGAAGCTCCAGCGCGAAAACGGACTGGCCTACGCTCCCGACCAGATCGTCGTGACATCGGGCGTCAAGCACGCCGTGTCCAACGTTCTCCAGACGCTTCTGAATCCCGGCGACGAAGTCGTCATCCCCTCGCCCTACTGGGTCACTTATCCCGAGCTGGTCAAGTTGTACGGGGGCGTCCCCGTGTTCCTGCCCACCTCCGTCGAAAGCGGCTACAAGATCACGGCCGAGCAGATCGCCAAGGCCATCACTCCCCGCACGAAGCTCTTCCTCCTGTGCAACCCATCCAATCCCACCGGCATGGTGTACGGGCGACAGGAACTCGAAGCCTTTGCGAAGATCTGCGTCGAGAACGACCTCTACGTCCTCTCCGACGAGATCTACGAGCACATCCTCTACGACGGACGCGAACCTCTTTCGATCGCCTCCATCTCGCCCGAAATCAAGGCCCGTACGCTCATCGTCAACGGCGTATCCAAGGCCTACGCGATGACCGGCTGGCGCGTGGGATACTTCGCGGGCCCCAAGGACATCGCCAAAGCGATCGGTGCGCTGCAAAGCCAGGCCACGCACCACCCCGCCAACGCCTCGCAGTACGCCGCCATCGCGGCTCTCGACGGCGGCTTGGATTTCGTCCACGAGATGGTGCGTGAATTCACCCGTCGCCGCGAGTTCGTGATCAGCGAGCTTCGTTCGATCACGGGCGTCAAGGTCCCCACGCCTGAAGGCGCCTTCTACGCCCTTCCCGACGTCTCCGCCTTCTACGGCCGCAAGACTCCCGCAGGGGCTGTCATCCACGACTCCCTGGAATTGTGCGCATGGCTTCTGTCGGACCATCTTCTGGCCGTCGTTCCCGGTGCCGCCTTCGGTGACAAGCACAGCATCCGTCTTTCCTACGCGACATCCATGGACAACCTCGCGAGGGCCCTCGAACGCCTGAAGCGGGGGCTCGGAGAACTCGCCTGACCATGTCTCCTCCCGCGCATATCGGTCGCTACCTTCTCGAACACGAGATCGGACGCGGAGGCGCCGGCACGGTTTGGCGCGCACGCGATCCGCTTCTCCAACGCACGGTCGCGATCAAGCTCCTCGCGGGAGGTCCATCCAACGATCGGGACGAAACACAGCGGTTCCTCGCCGAAGCCCGCGCGATCGCGCGTCTCGTCCACCAGAACATCGTCGTCCTCTACGACTACGGTTCGGAACCGGGCCACCACTGGCTGGCCATGCAGTGCGTCGAAGGCGAATCCCTCGCCAAGCTGATCACTCGCGAAGGACGCCTCCCGATCGACCGCACGATCGAGATCGCCCGACAGATTCTGCGCGCGCTGCGCTACGCCCACGGACAGCACCTCCTGCACCGGGACGTGAAAAGCTCCAACATCCTTCTCGAGCAGCTCACGGGACAGGCCCTTCTGGGCGACTTCGGAATCGCGCTCCTGGAAGACTCGGATCGCCTGACCACGGAAGGCGTCGCCCTCGGAACCCCGGAGTACATGAGCCCGGAGCAGTGCCAGGGGCATGCGCTCAACGAATGTTCCGACCTCTACTCCCTTGGCATCGTCCTGCACGAATGCCTGTCGGGAAAGCCACCCTTCCTCGCCGAAGCGCCGTTGGCGATCGCCTACAAGCACGTCCACGACACGCCTCCCGAAATCGATCGTTCCGACATTCCCCCCACGTTGCGCGCGATTCTCCGCAAGGCTCTCGCCAAGCGCACGGAAGACCGCTTCCCCTCGGCCGAGGCGATGCTCGAAGCCTTCGACGCGCTCTCCGACAAGAAGACGCCTTCCCGCGGGACGCCCACCTACTACGAACCCACCGAACAGCGGTTGCGTCGCGACCGACGGGTCGGTGTCGAAGATCGCCGCCAGGCATCCCGCCGCGATACCGAAGTCAAGCAGGTCTGGTACAAGAAGCGGATGGTCCGGTTCGGACTCGAGATCCGCAGGGCCCCTGTGTCGTTCACCTTGCTCATGTCCACGTTCATGCTCCTCGTATGGGACATCTTCCTGCGCCGATGATCGATCTCGACGGCACGCGCACGCGGGCGGCATCCAAGACGATTCGAGGCGGACGACGCGGCCAAGGAGATCGCGGAGAAGAGATCGCCTTGGCGCATCTCGAATCCCGTGGATACGCGCTGCTCGATCGCGGATGGACCTGCCGGGCGGGAGAACTCGATCTCGTGATGCGCTCCCCCGATGGCGTGATCGCCCTCGTGGAAGTGAAGACGGCATACTCCGACGCCGCAGGGGATCCCGGAGAGTGGGTCACGGCGACCAAGCGCAAGCGCATCTGCCGCGCCGCGCTGGAATGGCTGACGAAGCGCGACGCCCTCGATCAGGCCGCGCGGTTCGATCTCGTCCTCGTGCGCCCGGACCGCGAACCCGAACACATCGCGGACGCGTTCCCCTTCTCCGAATAGACGGAATCCGTCATCCCGCGGCAGGCTTCGCGCGCGACGCGCGGAACGTCAGGCGTCGGCGCCGGAATCGGGACCGGGCTCGGAATTGGTCGTGTGAGAACGCGACCCGCCGCCTCGCAGCCGCATGTCGAGTTCGGAGAGCCACGCCTGCGCCCGGTGCAGCTTGCGGATGTCCTCGGCGCGTTCCAGCGAGCCCACCGCGTTGCGCAGGATGCGCGCGCAGATCTCCAGAGGCGACGCGCCATCGACGATGCGATCGCGCATGGCAGGCGGGACCGCCCCCACCGCATCGAGGAGTTCTTCCTTGCCGATGAACCGCCCCCCGTCGAAGCAGTCGATCCAGACCGTGCGGCCCTGCCATTCCGAGCGCGCCAGGAAATGTCCGGGAAACGCGACACCATCGACGGACACGCCCACGCGGCGTCCCACCAGCACGAGAGCGCAGCAAAGCGTGATCGGCAGGCCGCGCTTGCGCGCAAGCGCCTCCGCGAGGCTCGAATTGCGCGGCGCGAAATAGTCTTCCGTATCGCCCTGCATCCCGTCGGCACCGAAGAGGAAAGGCACGAGAGTCTCGAGGTCGGGAACCAGATGGTTGTCGAGATACCGACGCGCCCACTGGTCCAGAAGCCGACGAGGATCTTCGCGTCCGCCGTAATCGGCGAGGAGCGTGCTCACGAGGACGTGGAACATCTCGAGATCGGGACGTCCCGCGGCCCAGATCTCCCAGCCGCGATCCAGTCGCTCGTCGTCGATTTCCTGTCGCAATGCCGCCAGGAAGAGCCGCTGGCGAGGGTTCATCTCGACGCCGGCGTCGTCCAACGCCTGGAGAGGATCCTGCCCGAGATCGCGAAGCCGTCCAAGGATCGCCTTGCGCACGCGAGGCGAATCGTCGTCGATCAGGTTGAGGATGTTACCCCAGTCACCGGGTTTGTCCATGCCATCAAGCTACCATTCCGGAAATGTTCGTGCCCGTCCTCACTGCCAGCATGTTGATCGCATCCAATGTCTTCATGACCTTCGCCTGGTACGGCCACCTCAAGAACCTCGCCGACCGCCCCTGGTGGGTCGCCGCCCTGGTCAGCTGGAGCATCGCCCTCGCCGAATACATGATCATGGTTCCCGCCAACCGCATCGGTGCGCGCTCCCTCAGCCTCGCCCAGCTGAAGATCCTCCAGGAAGTCGTGACGCTCAGCGTCTTCGTGCCCTTCAGCGTCCTGTACATGGGGCAGGGACTCAAATGGGACTACGTCTGGGCTGCGGCGTGTCTGGCGGGAGCGGTCTACTTCATCTTCAGGGCGTGACAGGACAAACCCGCGGATATCGACAACCAGGGTTCCTCATCCTTTCACAAAAGGACATTTCAACCACAAGGGTTCCAACCTTGGAACAGCGCCCGCGTCTTCGCACCGACTTTCCGGGGCCCGTTCGTCGACCCTCCCCAAGTGCGGAGACTTGGATTACTTTTCCACATCTTCGGTGCCATACCCAAGTGGTAAGGGAGCGGTCTGCAAAACCGTTATTCCCCGGTTCGAATCCGGGTGGCACCTCTTCTGAATACCATGCATGCTCCATCCTTCCGGCTTCGGCTCTCTTTTGGAGTCCTCCGGGCGACGGGCTTGGGCCTGCTGCTGCTCGTCGGTTGCGACTGGCGCACCCCTGCCAAGGTTGCCGATGCGCCCGGGATCCTCGACCTCACGGATTACTCCGCAGGCATGGATGACTGGCGCACCCGCCAAGCCGACATCGGCAAGCTTCCCGCATTGCGTCTGGACGGCACGGAAGGCTCCTCGATCATGGTCGTGACCGCCCGTAGCGGCGTCTCCAGCCGTTGGCGCCGCAAGGTTCGCTGGGACGCGGAATCGCACCCCGTCCTGAGCTGGACCTGGGGAATGAATCACATGGCCGACAGCGCCCGTTTTCCGCGTCGGCGCGGCCCGGCTTCGGTGCTTGCCGTCGACGTGACACTCGCCTCGGCTTTCGGCTTCCACAAGACCGTCCGCTACATCTGGAGCGCTCGTTCCGACCGAGGCACTCTCTGGGCGAGCCGCGACAGTTGGCACCCCAAGGTCAGGGTGCTGCGCGACGTCCATGACACGGTCGGCGTCATGGCCACCGAACGCATCGACGTCTGGAAGGACTTCTCCGAACTTTGGGGATTCACACCACGGCACCAAGCCTTGGCCATCGCCGTCTCGGTGCAGGATCCAAGCTCGGCGAACCCCATCGAAGGCCGCTTCGGCGCCATCCTCGCTCACCCTATTCCGGAGAAGCCATGAGCCTCCTCACCCCCTCCGACAATTCCTACGAGGGCCGCCAGGATCACATCCCAGCCCTCGCCACTCCGGAAATCGAAACCTGGGCATTCCAATTCCCGAACTCCGCGACGATCCTCAAGATCGAGACCTCGGAGTTCACCTGCGTGTGCCCCAAGACGGGTCTTCCCGACTTCGCCACGCTCGAAATCCGCTATCGACCCCAGGAACTTTGCCTGGAACTCAAGAGTTTCAAAGAGTATTTGCTCTTTTTCAGGAATCAGGGGATCTTCCACGAGCATGTGGTCAACATCATGCTCAGGGATCTCGTGAAGGCTTGCAAGCCGGCGTGGCTGGAGATTCGTGGAATCTTCAACGCGCGGGGCGGCATCACCACAACAGCAATCGCCACCTACGGAGACGCGCAGCCATGACCACCTGGAACTTCAGCTCGGGACCCGCCATTCTGCCCCGCCCCGTCATCGAGAAGGCCTCTGCGGCCATCCTCGATTTCAAGGGCTCGGGTATCGGCATTTTGGAGTGCTCCCATCGCTCCAAGATCTACGAACCCGTCGTGGCTTCCGCCGAGGCTCGCCTCCGCAAGCTCATGGGCATCTCCGACGACTACGCTGTGCTGTTCCTCCAGGGCGGTGCAAGCTTGCAGTTCGCCCAGGTCCCGATGAACATCCTCGCCTCCACCGAGTGCGCCGACTACACCGACACCGGCACGTGGGCCTCCAAGGCGATCAAGGAAGCCAAACTCTTCGGCAAGGTGAACGTGATCGCGAGCACCAAGGAAGCCGACGGCACCTACAAGTCCATCCCGAAGAATCTCACGACCACTCCGGGCGCCAAGTATCTGCACGTCACCTCGAACAACACGATCTTCGGAACCCAGATCCACGAGTTCCCCGACGTCGGCATCCCGCTCGCGTCCGACATGAGCTCCGACATCTGCTCGCGCGTGCTGGACGTGAACAAGTTCGGCGTGATCTACGCCGGTGCGCAGAAGAACCTCGGCCCCTCCGGCGTCACGCTCGTCGTCGTCCGCAAGGATCTTCTGGGCAAGGTCGATCGTCAACTTCCGACCATGCTCGACTACCGCACGCACATCGAGAACGGCAGCATGTTCAACACGCCTCCGGCGTTCGGCATCTTCGTGCTCGACCTCGTGCTCGAGTGGCTCGAAGGCCAGGGCGGCATCGCGGGCATCCAGAAGATCAACGACGCCAAGGCGGCCAAGCTCTACGCCGAAATCGACCGCAACCCCCTGTTCCAGGGCACCGTCGCCGTCGAGGATCGCAGCCGCATGAACGTCTGCTTCGTTCCCGTGAGCAAGGAACACGAAGAGCCGTTCAAAAAGCTCTGCCTCTCGCGCGGCATGGTCGACTTCTCCGGCCACCGCTCCGTCGGCGGCTTCCGCTGCTCGATCTACAACGCGATGCCCGTCGCCGGCATCGACGCCATGATCGAAGCCATGCGCGACTTCGAGAAGTCCCAGGGCTGATCTCGCACGCTCCGGCCTCCGCAAGGCGGCCGGAGCGCGTCGCCTCCTTTCCTCACCCACCCCTCCTCCTCGCGAACGAAGGAGATCCCCCCCTTGATCCGCAAGCATCGGTTCGAATGCCCCAACTGCGGATGGACCGGCAACGCTCCCGTGAAGGGCGTCTCGCCCGTTCTGTGGGTCGTGCTTCTGGCCATGGCGTGGAACGGCTGGCTCTTCCACAAGGCCGGCATGGAGTTCGAGGCGCTGCTCTCGTGCGTCGTGGCGCTTGGTGGCGCCTGGGCCACGAGCAAGTTGCCCCGCTGGATCATCTGCCCTGCCTGCAAGTGGAAGCACCCTGTCGAAAAAGGCCGCGATCGCTGACAGGGCGGCCCCCGTCGCGAAACTAGACGAACAGCGCCTCGTGGATGCCCGTAGGACGAAGGTCCCGGTCGACCACTCCGAAGCATCCCTTCCAGTCCCACACGGCCCAGCCGATGCCGTTCGCCTCGAACGTTTCAACGGCGTCGCGCAGCCACGCCTTGCGCAGCTCCGGAGGCGCCGAGTCGATGACGCCGAACTCGCCGCAATAGAGACCCAGCCCCGTCTCGCGCGAACGCCGTAGCGGAAGCGCGATTTCCGAACGCATGGCACCCGTCCCCCACGGCGTATTGTCGCGTTCCATGCGCGAACGCAGGGGTTCCGGAACCGTCGCGGGAACGCCCTCGGGCCACGGGAGGCCTGGATAGGCCACGGCCCCGTCCCATGCGCCGATTTCCGTCCACGACGCGCGGTGGTGCGTGATGCACATCGGGTTGTAGAAATGGAATGTCAGAATCTGGTTGGGATCGTCCGGGATCGCGAGTTCGTCGAAAGTACGGCACATGCAGTACCAGTTCGATCCGGTGATGATGGTGTGCCCGGGAGCCGTCTCGCGCATGGCGGCGAAGGCTGCCCCCGCCACGCGGTTCCAGTCGGCGCCGTCGCGCGCCACGGCCTCGTTGAGGATCTCCAATGCGACGGAATCCGTCGGGAAGCGCGCGAGGACGGTGGCCAGTTCCGCCCACATCCCGCAGAACGCGTCCAGCGCGGCCTGCTCCCGGTAGAGGGCCGGAACGTCGGTCTGGTTGAAATGGTGGCTGCGCAGGATATGGAGGTCGCACAGGACGCTCAGGTCTCGCGACGAAGCGGTCTCCAGCGCCCACGCCATGAGTTCCCAGGCTTCGGCCTCCTTGTCGCCATTCTCGTTCCAAAGCTGGACTTCGTCGAGGGGAAGACGGACGTGATCGAATCCAAGCTTCCGGACGAGATCGAAGTCGGCCTCGCCGATCCAGGCACGACGCTCGGCTCCGCGCCGATCGCTTTGCGAGAACCAGTGGGAGAGATTCACACCGCGCTTGAGGGAGATCATGAGCTTCAAGCTAGCGCGCCGTGGAACGTGCGGGAAGGCCCCGCGCGAACTTCGCAACGGAGGTCAACAAGAGACCCCAGGAATCTCCGGTGGCCCCCCCTTGGCGGAAAAACTCCTCAAGCGATCTTCTCATTCAATGATTTCCGTCGTATTGTTCCAACATGCACCGCACGTCCGTCACACGCACCGCAGCCTTCGCAGCCCCCGCGAACGCCCGCGCCGTGTTCGCACGCGCCACCGCCGCAGCCGCACCCGGCTGACCGCTTTCTGGCATCGTTTCCCGACAAAGGGACGTCGACCAGAGGCGGTCGACGTCCCTTTTTTCTTTTTTTCAGCCTCAACACTCCAGGAGCGCATCATGAAGCCGCATCGCATCAATCCAAGCTCCCGCCTCGAAGGCGTGAAGTACGAGATCCGCGGACCCCTCGCCCGCCGGGCTGGGGAACTCGAGAAGGCGGGCTACGAGATCGTCAAGCTCAACATCGGCAACCCCGGCGCGTTCGGCTTCCGCGCCCCCGAAACGATGCGCCTGGCCATGATCGAGAACCTGCGCGAGGCCGACGCCTACAGCCACCAGAAGGGCATCTTCCCCGCGCGCGAAGCGGTGGTGATGCAGCAGCAGAACAAGGGTGTCCTGGACGTGACCTCGGAAGACGTCTTCATGGGCAACGGCGTGTCGGAACTCATCCTCTCCTGCCTCTCCGCCCTCCTGGAGACCGGCGACGAAGTGCTCCTGCCAAGTCCCGACTATCCCCTCTGGACGGCAGCCACGATCCTCCACGGCGGCAAGGCGATCCACTACCCCTGTCGTCCCGAGAACGGCTTCGTTCCCGACGTCGAGGAGATCCGCTCGCTCGTCACGCCCCGCACGCGCGCCATCGTCGTCATCAGTCCGAACAACCCCACCGGCGCCGTGTATCCGCGCGAGGTCATGGAAGGCATCGCGCGCCTCGCCGAAGAGCACCAGCTCGTGGTCTTTTCCGACGAGATCTACGACCAGATCCTCTACGACGGAGCGGTGCACACTCCGATGGCGACGCTCGTCAAGAAGACTCTCTGCGCCACCTTCGGAGGACTGTCCAAGGTCTACCGCGCCTGCGGCTTCCGCGTCGGCTGGGTGAGCTTCTCCGGCGAAAAGGGCGGCGCGCGCGACTACCTGCAGGCGCTCGACCTGCTGAGCTCGTTGCGCCTGTGCTCCAACGTCCCGGGCCAGTGGGCGGTCCAGACGGCCCTTGGCGGCAAGCAGAGCATCTACGATCTCACTCGCCCCGGCGGTCGCCTCTACCAGACGCGCGCCACCATCATCGATACCGTCGAAGCCTCCCGGTACATGCACGTCATGAAGCCCCAGGGCGCGATGTACGCCTTCGTGGGCGTGGACAGCGAGAAGATCCCGAACTTCGACGACCAGAAGTTCGCCTTCGACCTCCTGGAACGCAAGCACGTCCTCCTGGCCCCCGGCACGAGCTTCAACGTTCCCTACCGCGACCATTTCCGCATCACGCTTCTGCCCGACTGGGAGACCATGAAGGACGTCCTGGGGCGCGTGGACGAACTGCTCGACGAGTGGTCCAAGGGTGGCGCACCTTTGGACTGACGCCCCGCACGAAGGCGCTAGGCGTGCCCCCGGCGCGACGGACAGAAAACGTCAGCGCCGGATGGTGCGCACGAAGATGAGGCTGCCGCGCGCGTGGTTGTACACGGAAGCCTTCTCGGGTGGCAGATCGCCCAGGTCGCCCTTGACGAAGCCGAACTCCGCGAACCAGTCGCTGGTCTGCGTGGTGAGAAGGAAGACGCGGTCGAGACCGAGCTTGAGGGCGCGATCCATGAGGTATTGGACGATCTTGCGTCCGATGCCCCAGCGCCGAAGGTGCTCGGAAACGGCGACGGCGGCGATCTCGGCGGATCCGTCGAGAAACAGATGCAGAGCGGCGCCGCCCTGCACGAAACCATCGACCTCGTAGACCGCGTAGTCGGCGATCGTCGCCGCGACCTGGTCCGCCGTGCGCGGCACGAGAGCGCCCGCCTTCACGTAGGGCTCCTGCAGACGGAGAATGTCCTGGACATCGGCGAGAGTCGCGCGACGGACATGCTCGTACTCGTTCGCGTACACCATCGTGCCGATGCCGTCCTGGCTGAAGACTTCGCGCAAAAGGGCTCCATCCTCCTGGCCATCGACGATATGCGTGCGACGCACCCCCTTGCGGCAGGCTTCCAGGCCGCGCGCGAGGTAGTCGCGATGAGGCTGTTGGATGCGATCGGCGTTGCGCTGCAGGAGTTCTTCGGCCTGCGTGAGCGTGACCGATTCGAGCATGCCGTTCTCGCGCAGGTGGACATCGCCTGGCAAATCGAGATCGTCGCCCAAGGCGGGCTTTTCGTCGCAGAGGAAGAACAGCTTGTTCGCGCCCAACTGGACGGCAAGCTCCATCGCGAGCTGGGTTGAGCTCACGTTGTACGGCTTGCCGGCGGTGTTCCAGCCGATGTTGGGGATGATGGGCACGAAGTCCTGCCCCATGAGCTGGCGGAGGATGTCCGTCCGCAGACTCTGGACCGTGCCCGTGAGCTGGTAGTCGACACCATCGAGGATGCCCAGGCCTCTCGCCTTCACCCAATTGCCGATGAGGGCGCTGATCCCGGACTCGGCGAGGATGGTCATGATCCGATTGCACACGTCGAAGGCCGCGAGCGTGACGAAGGGCAGCGCCTCTTCGGTCGTGATCCGGATTCCGTCCGCGACGGGCGACTCGACCTCCCAGGTGCGCAACACGGCATCGATCTGCCGCCGCGCGCCCGGCACGACCACGACGCGGATGCCCATGCGATGAAGCGACGCGAGGTCGCGCAGGATTCCCGGAAAGACGGGGGACTCGACAAGACCGCTCTCGATCTTGACGACGAACGTCTCGCCGCGATAGCGCGCGACGTACCCCAGGGCTTCGCGCAAAGCGGGGACGGCTTCCTGTTCGTTCCATGCGATCGATGTCATGTCCGGAAAACTGCATGAAACGGACCGCTCCTCACAGACTTGGAGCTTGCTTCCCCGCTTCCGGGATGCGACACTGGCGCATAGATGGATGCGCACGTTTCTTCTCGCCTCCCCATGGCGTCACGTCTTGTCGTGATCGGCGACGTGCACGGCAATTTCGAAGGCTGGACCAGGCTTTTGAGGCTTACCGGACTGGTCGACGCCCAGCACCACTGGAGCGGCGGCACGGCGACGCTCGTGATGACAGGAGATGTCGTGGGACGAGGCGGCTACCCCAAGCGCATCTACCTGTGGATCCGCCGTCTCATGCGCGAAGCCCGCCAAGCGGGAGGATGCATCGAGTTCCTGCTGGGCAACCACGAAGCCATGAGCATGCACCACATCCACTCCTACACCACGGTGCAGGAGTACCAGGATTTCGCGCCGCGGACCGTCCTGGACCAGTCCGCGTTGCGCACGAGCTTCATGCAGATGCCGCCACCCGATCCGGCGGGAGGCATCAACAATTCCGCCATGCTCGACATGGGGCACCTCCAGGAAGAGCCTTTGGGATGGCTCGAGCTGCGCCGCGCCTTCGCACCCACCGGAATGGTGGGGCGCTGGCTTCTGGAACGCCCGTCGCTTCTTGTCATCGGCAGCACGCTCTTCGTGCACGGGGGCTTGCACCCCCGCTACTGCATCTGGGAGATCGACGAACTCAACGATCGCATCCGGCGAGAGATGTCGAAGCTCCGCCCCTACTTCGAACTCGATCCGCGCTCTCCGGCCATGGCCGAAGACGGACCGCACTGGTATCGCATCGCGATGAAGAAGACCACGGAGCAACTGACGCGGGAAATCGAGGAGATCGCCTCGTCCTGGAACATCGACCGCATGGTCGTGGGCCACACGCCCACGTTCCTGATCGACCCGCGCGCACCTGGACAGATTCTGACTCGAGCGGGAGGCCGTCTGATGTGCGTGGACGTGGGCATCGGACACGCGTACGGAGGTCGTCTGGCGGCCCTCGAGATCATGCCCGACGGGCGCACCAGCGCGATCTATCCGGATCGGGTCGAGGCGCTCTGAGCGCCCCGGCGCCCTGGACTACATGTACTGCTTCGCGATGTCGAGGAACTGGCGAGTCTGCTCGTCGTTGGCCCTCGTGGGCATCTTGGACGTCGCGAGATCCATCTCGGTGTTGTGCGAACTGAGAACGTCACCACTGGGCGACTTGAGGTCGTAGCCGACCTTGCCCTTGAGGAAGTACGGAATGCTGTCACCCTTGACCATCGCATCGAAGGAACTCTGGGGAAGCTTGTCGAGCGTGATGGGGAAATTGCAGTTGATGGTGTCCTTCGCACCGGCATCCACGGCAAATGCGTCGAGGGCCGCCGTCATGGGAGCATTGCTCTTGCTCTGCACGAACAGGTCGACCGCGGCCTTCCCCGGGAAAGCCGCACGATCGGAATTGCCCGAGTTGTCGGCACCCAGACCGTAGGCGAGATTCACGCCCCACTTCGACTTGTCGAGGTACTGGTCGACCATGTTGTCGATGATGCCGTCGATTCGCGCGACTTCCGCGGCGTTCGCCGAACGTGCAGCCACCTGTCGGGAGCCGAACAGCGCGATGACTTCGGATACTCCGGAAGGCGCGATGAGGGCCGTGGAGCCGCCACCGTCGAAGAACTTCACGAGGAAGATGTTGATCGCCGACATGACACTGTCGCAGGCGGTGAGCCCGCCGGCGACGAGACCGGCGGCGAGAAGAGGGCGAAGGTGGTTGATCTTCATGCGGGGGATCCTCAGAATAGAAGGTTCATGGAGAAGCGCGACTGTCCCTCGCGCACACCGGCAGGCTGGCTCCCGATCCAGGAGACTTCCTTGATGTAGGCGTAGTCGAACTGGAGGATGTCGGAAACCGTCACTCCGACGCCCATATCGAGTTCCTGGCGCTGGCCGCCCGGATCGAAGAGAAGACCGGAGCGCAGCGAAAGAAGGCTCGAGTAGTTGTACTCGAGGCCCATGTTGTAGACGGATTCCTCGAGGTTCTTCTGGAAAATGTCACCCCAGGTGGAGCCTTCCGGAGCATTGCCTTCGCCCCAGGGCTCGGCGATGCCGTAGTAGATGCCCGAGAGGAAGTTCCGCGCCTTGTTGTCCTTGTCGTACGACGTGGTCTCGCGCGAATAATCCGCCGCCACGGTGAGCCCGTGGCTGGCCGTCTTGAAAACGCGGTAGGCGAGTCCCAGCTTCCATGTGAGCGGAATGGGATCGGTCTGGTCGCGATCGATGTAGAACACCCCCGGCCCGATGTTCATGATGTTCATGCCCAAGCTCAGGTTCGGAACGATGAGATTCTTGCGCAGGAACGCGATGTCGAACGCGTAGCTGGTGGCCGTGCCGTCCTCCTGTTGGCCATCGACGGTGATGCCGGGAGCCAACGAGGAATGCAGGAACTTGAAGTTCGTGCCGAGTCCCCAGTTGCGGGAAAGGCGGGTTCCGTAGCTGAAGGCGCCCACGACTTCGTAGGAGTTGAAGACCTGGACGGAATCGCTCGTCTCGCTGACGGGAACTTCGTTCTCGCCAAACGAAATGAAGTTGACGTAGCCGCCGAACGTGCCCCATTCCTCGACGGGGTAGGTGGCTGCCCCGTACATGTGGTACAGGTCTTTCAGATTCAGTGCGGGAAGAAGCGTCTCGTAGAAAAGACCGACCTGTCCCTTGGCCTTGCGCTCCCGGACGATCCCGCCCGAAGTGGCGAACCACATGTCGTTCCCTTGCGCCGAAACCTCCTGCGCATCGTTGCTTCCCAGACCGTTGCCGGAATGGAAATGCAACCACTTGCCCTTGGAAGCAGGATCGGTGGAATCGGTCACGACCGAATTCTTGGGCTGCCGGTATTTCCAGGCGCCCTTGTTGGAGGCGATCCAAACCTGGTTCTTGGCATCGATGGCCAGCGCATTGACTTCCACGTCCTGGATGACCAGTCGCTCCCACGTCTTGCCGTTCCAATGCGAAACGCCACCCTGGTGCGCCACCCAGGCGTCGCCCTTGCGATCGACCGCGATCGCCCGCGCGGTGTCGGAGAGAATGCCGTCGGCGCTCGTCCAGGGCTTCCAGGTGGAAGCCTCCTTCGTGACTTCCAGCCGCGAAACGCCCGCCGTGGTACCGACCCAGAGCGTACGATTGGACTCCTGCACCGCAAGAGCGCGGATTTCCTGGCTTCCGAGGCCGAAGCTCTCGCCGAAACGGCGGAACTCGTAGGCGTCGTCCTTCTGGCGCACACGCACGAGGCCGGCTTCCGTGCCCACCCACATGGCGGATCCCGAAGCGGCCATCGCCGTGATGCGATCGGAGGGGAGTCCGGATCCGGAGTCTCTCCACGCGCGCCAGGAACGTCCATCGTAGCGCAAGAGGCCGTGATCGGTGCCCAGCCACAGCTTGTTGGTCTGGTCGACCACGATGGCGCGGACAGAATCCGTCACAACGGCGGACCACGGCACGACCAGATCGACAAGATCCGCCTCGTCTTCGGCGGAATGGACATGGGAGGCGTCGAGAACCTGCTGGAGGATCGCGTGCTGAGCCGCCGTGTCGAGAGGCCATAGGTTGCCCATGTAGCGACGGAGGACCGCGTCGATGCGTTCTCCCTGCTCGAGGGCCAGCACATGGGAAGAACGCCACGCCTTGCCGTCCCAGCGATGCAGTGCGGAGCCGGAAGCCATCCAGACTTCGCCGCGATCGAAGAGGCTCGTACGCGGGATCGCGACCAGCACGGTCGGGGCGCCGGGGAGCTTCTTCGTGGGAAGGTTCGTTTCCCATTCGTCGGCCAAGGGGCCGAACGCCAGGCCAGCAGGGTTCCAGAAGGTCGCGAAAACGTCGTCGGCGAGACCGGCGGAGGTTTCACCCATGCCGAGCTGGCGCGCTCCGACGGGCATGACCAAGGTGATGATGGAAGAATTCTGGGTGGCGGACGCCGCGATGGAAAACAACGCGGCGATCATCAGGCTGCGGCGGATGTCAGCGAACAAGAGTCCTCCAGTCGGGAACGTCGTAGCGGCCCTCCCGGGCCGGAAGGAGAGGGCTCCAATCGCCGCCTTCCCAGGCGTTCTTCGCCTTGAGGACCGCTCTGCATCCGATATGGAACGGAGGAATGAGCTGGGCATGGAGGGTGAGCTGGTCGCGAGTCACATAGGTCGTGGACGGGAACATGCGCAACGTTTCGGGCTGCGTCTCGGGGATCTCGTACTGGAACGTGCGGATCTCCTTCTGGTCGGCCTCTTCGATGATGCGAAGATTGGCCTCCGTCTGTTTCTTCCAGAGAGCCAGCATCTCGGCTGTTTCCGATTCGTTCAATCCAACGGATGCGAGATGCTCCCGAATGGCTTTCTCGTCGGGCTTGTGAAGGAGGATTCCCTCGCGCGGACTGCGCCGCAAGCGGTAGACGCCGGAATTGTGGATCTGAGGAGAGTTGTCGCTCTCCTGATCGCGCTTTTGAAGCGCGACGTACAATCCCGCGAGAAATAGACTGACGAGGATAAGGATGGCGAGGCCGATCAGCAGCAGGTACATGATCGACAATCTAGCCTAAATCGCATCGGAGAACACGCCTCGACATCGAGTCGGAAAGGTGTCGACCAACAGGCGGCTCATGGAAGCAGGGATCCTGGGGGAAGCACCGCCAGAGAGGAGGAAATCCTGCGCAATTCCCGCTCCAGGACCGGGATCGTTTCGGTGCTGTCGAGTTCAGCCTCCGCCCAGCACCATCGACGCGAACCGGTTCCAAGGCGGCATTCCCTCCGAGAGATCCGACAACCCGGAAACGATGCGCGCCGAAGCGCCGCATCGAGCCGGGTGGCCCAGCTTCGGATGCTGTCCGAGCGCACTCGAGGCGATGCGCGCAAGGCTTCGGACGCACGGCTCGCGAAGGAGGCGTGGACGAGTTCGTACGCCTTCGCGTCGGCCAGATCGCGCAAAAGACGTTGCGGAGAGGACTCGGGAAGGTTCTCAAGACCGACGGCCCGGACGACACCCGGTGACGCATCGCCAGAGACCCATTCTGGTGCAGCAGGTGCAACAGACGACGGCGCGGGCCGGGTGGTCGACTTGGAGCAGGCTCCGAGGCACAGGACCAGGAGGAAAAAACGACCCTTCACGCTTCGACAGGACCCCCTCGCCCAGGAACGAGACGCGTCCAGATGCCCCACACTTCCCTCGCCGTGGGACGGGCGAGGTCGTGTCCGCTTTCCCTCCCCCACTCGCGCGCCGATCCTTCGGCCAACATCTTGAGCAGGCCATCGCGCGTGGGCACCAGCGCCCTGTCGCAGCAGTGGCGCATCCAGGAGCACAGAAGGACGGCGGCTCCGCGGAGGCGTTCATCATCTTCGAAACGCCGGGGCAGGCGCGCTTCGGCCGCACTGCCAAGACGCACGCAACCATCCTGGACCCGGATGCGAGCCGGGGTGATCTGGACAAGCTCCTTCCATGCGTCCATGACCACGTTCGCGAGACTTCCATCCCAGTTGGCGGGCGACGCTTCGGGCTGCGAAAGACCGGCGGAGGCGACGACGACGCGCGCCTTGTCCGTGACATCCGAGGGCTGGAACTCGTCGAGGACGATCACGCGATCGGCGACGGAGAGCCATTCGGCCGACGCACCCGCCACCACGACCATGGAATGGCCGCGCGCGGCAAGCTCGCGCACGCGGGACGCCAAAGGCACGACCGATTCGCCCTCGGGCAGGAGCGCCGCGATGCGGGGGTCGCGCGTGAGGAAATTCGCGGCCGACGCGTCCTCGTCGATGAGAAGCAATGGGGAGTGCGTGGACAACGCCTCGTGCAGGTTGGCCGCCTGGGACGTCGATCCGGAAGCCTCGCGCACCGAGAACGAGGAGGGATCGGCATGGAGACCGAGGCGGCGGAAGAACGGCGAAAGATCGCAGGGAGACACCGCGCGATCCTCCTCGACGGCGACAAATTCCGTCCCCGACAGGGCGACGGCGCGCGCGAGTCCGTCGTGGCACCCCAGATCGAACGACGCGTGGCGCAGCGCCTCCAGGAGAGTGGTCTTGCCATGGAAGGCCGCGCCGACCAGCACGGTGAGTCCTCGCCCGATGCCAAGGCCGCGCAAAGGGCCGTCAGGCCCTTCCAGCACGACGGCGAGTTCGTCGGGGACATGCAGGGGAACTGCTTTTGGAACCGGCTTTCCATCGGCGCCACGAGCCGCGATCGAGCCTTCGGGCAGGAACGCGACGAGCCCGGCGCCGGGAAGCGCCGCGCGGAGAGCCTGCCGGAGGCGCAGGTGCGTGGCCAGATTCTGGATGGCCGATTCGGCGACGTCGACGAGGAGGTCGAGCGCGATCGCCGGAATGCGGTCCATCAACGCGTCGGCGACAGGTCCGCCGAGGATGCGCCGCCCTTCGGCGGGAAACGCGTAGGAAAAGCGGAGAACAAGTCCGTTCTCGTCGAGACGGCACGCCGAACGCGGCAGGATCTCGGGCCCCGGATGCGCCGTGCGGAATTTTCCGCCGGGGCCATCGCCCGCGGCAAGCGTCTCCTTGGGAAGGCGTTCGGCGAAACGCCGCAGGAAGAGGTCTTCCGCGGCCAGTCGCAACACGGGATCTCCCGCGCACAACCGTCCCAGCACCGGATGGAACGAGGGCTTCAAGAGAATATGGAGGCGACTCGGCGGCCCATGCGGATCCCCTTGGACATGATCGATGCACAGCACGAGATCACGGGATTCGTGGGCACCTGTCACGCGACGAAGCTGGCCATAGGGACGGCCATCGAGTTCTCGAAGGATCTGCAGAAGACGTTTCAACGTGTTTCCAATGTGGCTCGAGGTGTGGAACGATGATTAGAAGCAGTAGGCGAGCAATGCCTGGCCACCGTCGAGCCGAGGCACCACCATGGCATGGATTCCCGCGCGAGAAGCCGACTTGCGGCGGATGCGCAGGATGTCGGCCACCGCGATCGCTCGCGAAACGAGAAGAGCGCCTGCCGCGTAGGTCAGGGCGATGCGCGAAGTCCGATACCCCTTGAGAGCGTCCTCGAACTGGGCGATGTGCGCGTTGTTTTCGGAGTTCTCGGGAGAACCCCAATCCCAGTCGTGGGCGGCATCCTCGGGATATCGCGAATCGGGAGCCAGCCCTTGCTGGAGCATGGCCTCGTCGTAGCTGTCGCGGCGTCCGGACACGGGCCGGCGACTGCGCCAGTCGCGCATCGTCTCGAGGAAGGCGATCTCGGGATCGGATCCGAGCGATGCTCCCGCATAGCGATTGGCGATTTCCGTGGCGTCTTCGATGTAGAGGGATCCCATCTGCCAAGCGACGGCAAGGGCGCTCCACATGACGAGATCGGCGGTCATCCAGATCGCCGCGCCGGTCTTGCGCCCCAAGTACTGGTGGCCCGCTCCGGGAAGCACCAGCGTGAGACCGACGGCAGCCCAGGTGGATCGATCGTTGCGCGCCGAGCCGATGGTGTCGACCGCGATCGAGATGGTGCGCACGGGACCGACGACGCGACGGGTGGTATCGGCCCTTTCCTGGACCGCGAACGCAGCGGACGGCACGGTGGCGGAAGGAACCAGGATGGCAGGCGCCGGAACGACGATCTCCGCAGCGGCGGTGTCGCGCACGGAAGAGTCGATCGGAGCCTTCGAGACCGATGGCTCCGATGACGGCTTGGAAGTGATGACGGAATCCGTCGTCGCGGAAGGCTGCGTCGCCGTCGTCGCGTCCGGCTTGGGTGCGGAAGGCGCGAGGACCTCGGCTCCGTCGGAATCGATCCCGGCCGCGCCGGAAAGCGCCGCGGTGCATAGCATTGCGAAAAGGATGCGGCGCATCAGAACTCCAGGAACATGTCAGCACGCGTGGCGGGCCCGTTCGCCCAGGCGAGTCCGCCCTGGACATGAAGGCCGTCGACCCAGGAGGTCTTCTCCTCGGCATACAGGCGGCGGTTGGAACGCTGTGCGGTGAGGGCCGCGTCTACGGCCGAAAGAAGATGGTTCAGGACAAGGCCGCCGATGAACCAGCTCTGCGTGGACGCGAGGTCGTCGGCGTCGCGGCGCATGGCCAGGTATTGCGCTCGCATCTGGCTCGTGCCCCAGGGTGCCGCCGAAGGAACGGTGCTCGGGTCATTGTCGGTCAGCGCGCTGTCGTAATCGCGCAGCGTCGTGAACGTGATGTTCGACGATGTCGCGTCCTCCCAGCCCGGAACGAATTCCTCGTCGCGTCCGATCCTGTCGTAGAACGTGACGAGATCCTTGATCTTCGCGCTTCGCAACCGCCCGATCGAACCGGCATCCATTCCCGAATCGGCCAACAGGTCGACGTGACCGCGATAGTTGCCGCTCGTGTCGGGGACATCGATGCAAGCGGAGCGGACGGGATTCTCATCGTAGCCGTAGATCGCGTCGCAATACCGGTCGCGATACGGTGTCGACTGCGAAATGACGGAAGAATTGTCGGACCCCGCCTCGTCGTAGAGACGCTTGCGCGTGGCCTCGTAGCGACTCGAACTCCAGTGCGCATCGGCGTAGCGGCTCGCCTCGCGGCTCTTCGCACGCGCCTGGCGGATGGATATGTCGTACCAGCCGTACACGAGTCCGAGCTCCGCCGCGACGAACAGTCCGGCGCGCACGTAGGCCTTGCACCAAGCCTGCCCCGCACCGGGAACGACAAGCGAGTAGAAGAAGGCCTTGCGCGGCGATCGGTAGAGCTTGCTCGCACGGGGATCGCTCTTGAGACGGCGCCCTTCGCCTCGTTCGTCTTCGTAGGGTACGTCGTTTTCCGTCACGACGGAAGCGGGAGGCTGCACCGGAGGAGGCTGGAAGTCGTGACGGCCGCGTACCGCGCGATGGGCCGCGGCATCGGCCGCGGCCTTTTCCCGCTTGATCCGGGCCGAATCCGCCGTCGCGACGGAATCCGCCGACGGCGGAGCTTCGTCGATGCGATTGCCGTGCGAGGAATCCGCCGAGTCCAACGAAACGGGTTCGGGCGACGCCTCTCGCACGAGAGGATCGTTTTCCGGACTAGTGATCACGGCCGGCTCTTCCGGAATCGGCTGAACCGATGCAGGCTCAGGAAGAGGGATCGCGGATTCGACCGGGACCTGCTGTTCAGGGCCCGGCTGCGAAAAGGCCGTGGAAGCGGCCACGCACAGCATCGCCATGGGGATCAGAATCAGTCTGCGCATAAGTTCCCCGAATGTACCAAACGCGAACACGTGGAAAGATCGAACCGAGATCCATTCATCATCTCATTCCTTCCGCCGGCGGATCGCACCGCGGACATCCGCTTGAGCTGGATCCCCGCCTGCGCGGGAACGACGAGACGACGGCAACTCTTTCGAGAAGCCCTGGGGGCCAACCACTGCTCGGCGATCAACGAAACGTCGCCGTCCGCCCCAAGATCGACCTCAGTCGAACCCCAGGACGTGGCGCATGGTGTAGATCCCCGGCTTCTGGTTGCGAACCCAGGCCGCGGCACGCACCGCACCATCCGCGAACGTGCTCCGCGACGTCGCCATATGCGAAATCATGACGCGTTCACCTTCACCAAGGAAGCTCACCGTATGGTCGCCCACGACATCTCCACCGCGCACGGCGTGGATGCCGATCTGGCCTTCCGGGCGTTCGCCCGTGATGCCTTCGCGTCCCCAGCAAGCCACTTCGTCGAGATCGACACGACGTCCAGCGGCCAACGCCTTCCCCAGCATGAGAGCCGTGCCCGAAGGCGCGTCCTTCTTGTGCTTGTGATGCGCCTCGACGATTTCGGCATCGAACTGCCTGGCGGTCAGGATGCTCGCGGCCTTCTGCACGAGTTCGAGCAGAAGATTCACGCCCACGCTGTAGTTGGCAGCGAAAACGACGGGAACATGCTTCGCGGCTTCCGCGACGGCGCGTTCGCCTTCCGCACCCATGCCCGTGGTGCCGATCACGAGCGCCATCCGATGGGATGCGGCTTCGCGACACAGTGCCAGCGTGGAGGTCGGTGTGGAGAAGTCGATGACGACCCGCCCAGGATCGGCGACATCTCGCCAATCGGAAACGCACAAAACGGAAACGCCGTCCACAGGGGACGGCGTTCCTGCAAGTTCCGGCCGGTCGACCAAGCCCTCGAGCGGGAGACCCGCTGCGAGAGCCGATTCCTGGAGCATCCGACCCATGCGGCCGAGTGCACCCACGATGACCAGCCCCGGCATCAGCCGGCCTGCTTGACGACCCAGACCTTGACCTTGGCCTCGACGTCGGCGTGCAGCTTGACCGGAACGTGGAACACGCCCAGAGCGCTGATCGGCTCGTCGAGGATGATGGCGGCCTTGTCGACGATGACGCCAGCTTCTTCAAGCTTGGCATGTACTTCGGGAGCGCCCACGGTACCGTAGAGCTTGTCGCCGTCGTGAACGCGAACGCTCACGGTGAGGGACATGCTGCCAAGCTTCGTGGCGAGCGTTTCGGCATCGGCCTTGCGCTGCGCGTCACGCTGCGCCTGGCGACGCTTCTCGGTCTCGAGGCTCTTCAGGTTGCCGGAGGTGGCTGTGACAGCCAGACCCTGGGGAAGCAGCCAGTTGCGGCCGTATCCGTCGCGAACCTTGACCACTTCGAAGGCGTGGCCCAGACCCTTGATGTTGGACTTCAGGATGACGTTCATGTGGCGTCTCCTTAGCGCATGGTCTCTGCCACGAAGGGCAGAAGGCCGATGATGCGGGCACGCTTGATCGCCACGGCGAGTTCGCGCTGATATTCCGCGGAAGTTCCCGACATGCGACGGGGAACGATCTTGCCACGCTCGTTGACGAAACGGCGCAGAAGCTTCTCGTCCTTGTAGTCGATGTGGGCGATCTTGTTTTCTGTGAAGAAGCAGCTCTTCTTCCGCTTGCGACGTGGAGCCATCATTCTTTAGTCTTCCTTCTCGAGATTTTCAGGAGGGAGTTCTACTTCAGGAGCGTCCAGCGGGGGCAGGCCGCAAGGATTGTCGACCACGGTCAGGAAACGGATGACCGACTCGTCGAGGCGCAGCTGGCGCTCGAAGTCGGCGACGAATCCGCCCTTGTTCAGGTTGTAGTAGTAGACGGTGTAGTCGGCGTGCGACTTGCCGTCGATCTCGTAGGCAATCTTGCGCTTGCCCCAGCGGTCCACGCGGACGATCTCGCCGTTGGCGGCAAGCAGGTCCTGGAACTTCTGAACGCTCGCCTCGATGGCGGCGTCTTCCTTATTCGCGTCGACGAGGACGACGGTCTCGTACAACCTGGCCAAAGTGGCCTCCCTCTGGACTTGGCCCCGGGAATACCGGAGCAGGGTGATGATTCCCCCAACCACCGGTCATTCGGCAGCGGAGGGGAGCAATCTTAGAAAAACCTCGCCGGAATGTCAGCGGAATCGTCGGCAGGATTTGCGGCGCCCCCGGGGGCGACTTTGCACGAAGGGGCCCCGCCAGCATTGGCATGAAGCCATTTTTCCGTCCGACATACCGCAACGCAACGTCCAGGAGCCCAGCCATGATCCGACCCACCTTCGTCCTGCTGCTCGGCCTCGCGCTTTCGGCTTCGGCCGGCAACGCTCTCGTCAACGGCGATTTCGAGAAGGGTCTCGAGGGTTGGCGCGTATGGGGCGGTTCAGCCTCGAAGGAAGCGCACGGCGGAGGGATGTCGTGCGAAATCACGAGCGCGGCGATCGCATGGGCGGGTGTCGACCAGATCGTGGCGATCCCATCGGGAACCGGCCACATGGTGCTTTCCGGATGGCTCAGGTCAGATTCCGTCCGCCAGGGCTCCGAAGACTGGAACAAGGGCCGCCTTGGCGTGGACTTCCTGGATGCTCGCGACAGTCTCGCGGGCGGATGGCAGATGGTCGCGGGGCAGGTGCGCGGCAAACTCCCCTGGACGCGCTACGAACACACCTACGAGATTCCCGCGGGCGCCGTGAAAGCCAAGATCCTCTGCAGCCTCGCCAATGCCAAGGGCACGCTCCGCTGCGACGACATCGAAGCCGTATTCATCCCCTGATCCACATCTTCCGCCGCGTCGATCACCACGACTCCTTCATGCAACCAGCGAAGATCGTCGCGCGTCAGAACGCTTCCCTGTAGTACACGGACATCCCGATGCCGCCGTCCACCCAGATCAGATCGCCGCGGGCGTTGAGGCGACGGGAAGGATTCAGGGCGAAGCGCCCACCGAGACCGAAAGCGCAATGGAAGTCGTTCTCCAGGATCGCCCTGGCATCCTCCCCCACCTTGCCCGCTTCGATAAAGGTCGCCGCGCCGAAGCGCCAGAACAGAGGCACGCGCCACTCCCCCTGCAGGACCAGTTCCTGGCGATCGGCAAGCCGCCCCTTCTTCAAGCCTCGCATGTGGTGCGTTCCATCGGGCATCGCCAGACGATCGAAGGGCGCATCGCCCCAGACACCTTCCCAGTAGGCGCAGAAAGCGCCAGCGCCATCGAAGGGCGTGGGCACGTAGCCGCGCAGGTCCAGGGCGTTGGTCATGAAGTCCCGGTCGCTTCCCCAAGCCTCGTTGTAATGGAGCTGGCGGAGCCGCGCGTAGGTGCCACGGCGAGGCCAGTTGTCGTGGTCGCGTCCATCCCACTCCACGCTCCACCCCAGGCCGACGCGGTCGCCTCCGACATTTTCCGGCGCCGCATGCGGATACGCATCCGGGTGCCCCGCGAGATCCGCGCTGTCGGAAGCGTGGAAGGTCGCGTCGTTGCGCTCCAGATCGTAGGCGCCACCGAGGCGAACCCCCTTGGCCGCAAGCCACTGGAGATCGCCGTCCATCATCCACACGTCCATGTCGTAGGAAAGCGACGAATCCGTGGGATCGTTGCCGCCGCCCCAGTACTTCCCGGGCCAGTGCTTGAACTGGTATTCGGACTCCCAGCGGATGCGGCCTTCGCGAAACGCGATGTCGGGATTGAGAACGAACCGGTACTGGCTCTCCGTGGTCCAGATCGCGGCGACGTCGACCTGGGAACCGGGATCGTCGACCCCCGTGGAACGGAAGAAGACCATGCCAAGCGCGCCCAGCTGCCAACCTGTCTCCCCGGCGTAGGCGACCACGGGAACGCCCCCGAAACGCTGGAAGGCGGAGTCCGGACGGGAACTGTCAGCCACGGAGGCGGCGAGGCAGATGAGTGCCGGAAGGAAGACCATGCGCACCTCGGGAAGGAGGACGGGATCCGGGGTCCGGGGCGGAGCCCCGGAGAGGAGGGCGACGAGGATCGCCGCCCGCCGGGTCTCCGCTGGTCGAGCCTGTCGAGACCTGCGGAGACGGAACGATTCGAAGCATCCCGCTCGGAGGTCTCGACAGGCTCGACCACCGAGCGGGTGGGCGGAAGCCGAGGCGCGGGGGGATGCTTCCCCCCGATCCCTATCAGAGACGCGCGATGACCGCGTCGCCCATGCCGACCGTGTCGACCACCTTGGCGCCGGTCCAGGCGATGTCGCGCGTGGCGACGCCGTCGTCCAGGAGCTTGGTCACGGCCGCCTCGATGCGCTTCGCGGACGCGTCCTTGCCCAGCGCGTAGCGCAACAGCATGGCGCCCGACAGAATCTGTGCGAGAGGATTGGCGATGCCCTTGCCGGCGATGTCGGGAGCGGAACCACCCGAGGGCTCGAACAGGCCGAAGGTGCCTTCGGCGAGCGACGCGGAGGGCAGCATGCCCAGGCTGCCGGTGATGGCGCCGGCCTCGTCGGAGAGGATGTCGCCGAAGAGGTTGGGACAGAGCATGACGTCGAACTGCTTGGGGCTGCGGACCAGCTGCATCGCGGCGTTGTCCACGTACATGTTGACGAGCTGCACGTCGGAGAATTCATCCTTGTGCACCCGCGCCACCACTTCGCGCCAGAGCACGGAGGCCGCCAGGACGTTGGCCTTGTCGATGCTCGTGACATGGTTGCGGCGGCCGCGAGCGGCCTTGAACGCGACGCGTGCGATGCGTTCGATCTCGGAGACGCTGTAGACCATGTTGTCGAAGGCCTTGTCGCCTTCGCGGCCCTTGGGCTGGCCGAAGTACACGTCGCCCGTGAGCTCGCGCACCACGAGGATGTCGAAGCCGTCGCCGACGATGTCGGGACGAAGCGGACAGGCGGCGGCGAGCGCCTTGTAGACCGTGGCCGGGCGGAGGTTCGCGTACAGGCCGAAGATCTTGCGCAAGGGAAGCAGCGCGCCGCGCTCGGGCTGGAGGTCGGGCGGGAGCGATTCCCACTTGGGCCCACCCACGGAACCGAAGAAGATGGCCTCGGCGGCCTTGCAGGTGTCGATGGTGCTCTGCGGGAGCGGATGCTGGAATTCGTCGTAGGCCGCGCCGCCGACCTTGGCGGGCTTCCAATCCATGGAGAATCCGTCCTGGGCGGCGACCGCGTCGACGACGCGGAGGGCCTGGGCCATGACTTCGGGACCGATGCCGTCTCCGGCCAGGACGGCGATGGTGTGCTTGCTCATCTGGATGCCTTTCTCGACGACGACGCGTCGCGCGGAATCGTCAAGGTAGGTCCTGCGACCCATTCGTTCCAATGCATTGAGCGATGCGATCCATGCGGGTGCCGCATGGATTCCGCGGGCTCGTCAGGCCACGGCGGAAGAAGGGGCTGACGAATTCCGCCCCTTCTGGCTCTGCGTGACGGCGGCGAAGCGCGGATGGCGCGTGTCGCGCAGCCATTCGAACAGGACCATCTCGACGGACGTGAGCTGCACGCCGACTCTCTGAAGACGAGCCAGCCCCAGGTCGCGATCGCGGTCGCGGCGCGACGCCGTGCAATCGACCACCAGATGGACCTCGCTGTCGAAGGTCGCCATGAGCTGCAATGCCGTCTGCAGGACGGACAGATGGGTTTCGCACCCGATGAGGACGATGGAACGCGCCTGCGAATCCTGGATCGCCGAAGCGATGTCGGGCACCTGCAGGGACGAGAACGATTCCTTCGCCGTGAAGAGGCGTGGATCGACCATGGAGGTGAGCTCCGCGATGGTACCGCCCATCCGGTTCGGGGTCAACTCCGTTCCGGCGATGGGAATGTCGAGAGTCCGAGCGGCGGCGACCAGTTGGACGGCACGCGGCAGGATCGAACCGAATCCGCCAAGCGAACGGAACGCTTCCTGCATGTCGACCACAAGCACGAACGACGTCTCCGCCTGGAGCAATGTTCCGTGATCACGAACCACCATTGGGGCGAGGCTCCTTTCCACGGAACCATCGTACAATGCTTCGATCCCCTTTGGTAAGGGGGGAAAACGACGCGGAGGCGGAGGCTTTCACCGCCGGCCTTCCGCGGACGATTCAGGGCTCGGAGCGCATGACGAGAGGCGACATCGAATTGGCCGCGACGCGCCGGACAAGTGCGAGGTAGGCCTTGGCGGACGCTTCGATGATGTCGGTGCTGCGACCCTGTCCCGTGAGCGTGCGACCGCCAAGCCTCGCCGAAACGGCCACTTCGCCCTGGGCATCGGTGCCGCCCGTGATCGCCTTGAGCTGGTAGGTGTCGATGTCGATCGTGCGTCCGGTCAATTCGCGGATCGCGGCAAGGACCGCGTCCACGGGACCGTCGCCCGAAGCCTTGGCCGAAACGGGCTCCTGGGCTTCGCGCTGGAGCGTGACGACGGCCTCGGGAGCCGAGGCCGATCCGGAAACGATGGAGTAGCTCACCAGGCGCCAGTCGGTGCCGGCTTCGACGGATTCCGTCTCCTCGGCGATGAGGGCGACGAGGTCCTCGTCGAAGACTTCCTTCTTCTTGTCGGCGAGCTTCTTGAACTTGTCGAAGATCGCGGAGAGCTCCGCATCCGAGGGCTCGAAGCCGAGCGCGACCAGGCGATCCTTCAAGGCGTGCGTGCCCGAATGCTTGCCCAGCACCATCTTGTGCGCGTTGCGCCCCACGGATTCGGGCGTCATGATCTCGTAGGTGGCGCGCGCCTTCAGGACGCCGTCCTGATGGATGCCGGATTCGTGGGCGAAGGCGTTCGCGCCGACGATCGCCTTGTTGGGCTGCACGGGAACTCCCGTGATGGAGGTGAGCAGGCGCGACGTGCTCCAGATCTCAGTGCTCACGATGCCCGTGTCGATGCCGGTCCCCTTCGCGTGGACGCGCAGGGCCATGGCGATCTCCTCGAGGCTACAGTTGCCCGCACGCTCGCCGATGCCGTTGACGGTGCATTCGACCTGGCGCGCCCCGGCCCGGATGGCGGCGAGCGAATTCGCGACGGCCAGTCCCAGGTCGTTGTGGCAATGCACGGAGAACACGATGCCCGGCACCTTCACGTTCTCGACGAGGAAGCGGATGAGTTCCTCGTAGTCGTGAGGCAGGGTGTAGCCCACGGTGTCGGGAATGTTCAGCGTGGTCGCGCCGGCTTCGGCCACGGCCGTGTAGAGATCGACCAGGTAGTTGCGATCGGCGCGCGTGGTGTCCTGCGCCGAAAACTCGACGAGATCGACGCGGGAACGCGCATGGGCCACGGCCTTCACGGAGCGCCGGATGTTCTCCTCGCGGGAGATGCGCATCATGTGTTCGAGATGGATGTCCGATCCGGAACTGAAGGTGTGGATGCAGCGGCGCTCGGCCGGCTCCACGGCATCGGCCGCGCGATCGATGTCCTTTTCCGTGATGCGCGCGAGGCCGGCGATGACGGGCCCCTTCACCTCGGTCGCGATGCGGCGCACAGCCTCGAAATCGCCCGGACTCGCGATGGGGAAGCCCGCCTCGATGATGTCGACGCCCAGTCGCGCGAGCTGTGCGGCCATGCGGATCTTCTCGTCGATGTTCATGGAGAATCCCGGGGATTGCTCTCCATCGCGCAGGGTTGTGTCGAAAATGCGCACGCGCTCTGTCATCGTGTTTCCTTCGTGGATGTCCGGCGCGCCAAAGGTACCTTCTTGAGCGATTCTCCCGTCTTCTCCAACAGACGCCATCCCGTTTCCCGTTTCCATCGGATCCTCCTCCTGAAGCTCTCCCGTTCCAGGGAAACCGAGAAGACCCGACCGCCCCGGAGAGCGAGCGGTTGCGCGGACGCGACCTGGAACGCTCCCTCAGCCCCTATGGCTGGGAAGAAGAAGCAGGTTCTTGCGGTTCGCGCTGTGCATGTGATTGAGTTTACGCGGTTCGAGCGCGTCCGTCAAGCATCCGGATTCCTGCAATCCGCCACGTGGCTCGCGAACAGAGCGTCCATGGCAATGATGTGCTCGAAAAGCCAGGACTGGACGAACGCGTGGAATTCGGCCATCGTACCGCTTTGAGCGAGATTGCGTTCGGTGAATTCCACCACTTCGTCGAGCAGCCGATCGTGCGCCTTCCGATGGCGCTCAAGACCAGGATACCCATAGCGCGCCATCGCAGCCTCCTCGAGATGGAAATGCTCGCGCGTGTAGCGAACCAGCTCCATGAGGAGCTCCTTGCGATGCACGACGGGCGCGTCGGCGTCGAAGGTCTTGATGAGATGGAACAGATAGCGATGTTGAGCATCGACATCGGGGATCCCCAGGCTCAAGCGCGGCCCCCAGTGCGTCCAGTCGATCGCTTCTTCGGACATCGGTCACCTCTTCTCCGGATTGCGCGACGCCAGCTCCACGAGACGCGCGGCGATGTCCTCCAGGGGCAGGACATCCTCCGCCGCGCCCATCCGCACCGCCTCGCCAGGCATCCCCCAGACCACCGAACTCTCCTGGTCCTGCGCGATCGTGCGTCCTCCCGCCTCCAGGATCCGGAGGAGGCCCGCCGCGCCGTCCGCGCCCATTCCCGTGAGCAATGCGGCGATGGCGTTGCGCCCCGCCCAATCGGCCACCGACTCGAACAGGCAATCCACCGCGGGACGCTGGTAGTGCCGACGTTCCCCCTGGTGCAGCGCGACCATGTAGCGCGCTCCGTCGCGGCGCAGCTCCATGTGCCAATTTCCGGGCGCGACGAGCGCGACGCCGGGAACGACCGCGTCGCCCGCCTTCCCCTCCCGTACTTCCATCGCACAGATCTTGTCAAGCCGTCCCGCGAACGCCTTCGTGAATTCGGGAGGCATGTGCTGCGCGATCAGGATTCCCGGCGAATTCGCGGGAAGCGAAACCAGGACGGCTTCGAGCGCCTGCGTTCCGCCCGTGCTCGCTCCGAGCGCTATGACACAATCCGTCGTTCTTGTCAGCGAGAGCTTCTTCGCCGCCGGGCGCGGAAGGGAAGGCACCAGGAAGCGATGCTTGACGCTCGCCGCCGCGCGGACCTGTTCGACCAGAAGAGGCGCGAGGTCGCCCACGGAATAGGCCGTTCCAGGCTTGCAGAGCACGTCGACGGCGCCCGCGTCGAGAGCCTCCATCGCCATGTCGCCACCCTTGGGGGTGAGAGAACTCACGACGATGGTGGGAATGGGGCGGTGCTCCATGACCTTGCGCAGGAACGTGATGCCGTCCATGCGGGGCATCTCGACATCCAGGGTCATGACATCCGGAGCGAGGCGCACGATCTTGTCGCGCGCGACATAGGGATCGGGAGCCGTTCCAACGACTTCGATGTCGTGGAATTTCGACAGCTCCCGTGCGAGCACTTCCCGAACGACGGCGGAATCGTCGACGACGAGAACGCGGATCCTGTTCAACGGCGGTCCTTCCAAGCGAGGAGGAACGGTTCCCCTTCGACGGAGAGCCAGTATCCGGCGTGCAGATCGTCGGCCAACTCGCGCTCATCCAGATTCCTCGGAAGCCCCATCATCATGGGCTCGTTCTCGCCGAACCGTTCGGTCAAGCAATGGCCCAGGACGATGTTGAGCAGTTCGCCAAGCGCATCCATGCACCGGCTTTCGACGTTGGGATCGGATTCGTCGATTCCCAGCATGTTCGCGGCGAGAACCCGCATGAAGGATGGCTGGGCCCACACGCGCAACTCGCCTTCCTCCGGCCCCGTGTAGGCGATGCCGATGCCTACTGGCGCCTTGTCGAAGACGAGACTCGACTCGGGCTCTTCGGAGAAGAGGAACGCCGTGTCTTCGAGCATCTTCGGGAAGATGCGGCTGGCTGTTGTCAGCAAGGTGACGCTCATGTCCATTCTCCCAGTACGGAGTGCAGAAGATCCCGAATGACTTCGGGTCGGCAAGGCTTGCGCAGATATCCCGCGATCCCCAGGTCCTTCAGGCGGTCCAGGCGCGCCTTCGATCCGTCGCTCGAAACGACGGCGACGGGGATGTCGGAGAACTCGGAATCGGCCTTCATCGCCATGACGAGTTCCTCCCCCCCCATGGTCGGCATGTTGAGGTCGGTGAGGACCATGTCGACCCAGCGCGACTTCAGCACCTCGAGCGCTTCGGCGCCGTTGGAGGCGCGAAGGATCTCGTGCATGGGAAGCTTCGCCATCGCGAAGGCCCGCACCATGGCTTCGCGGATCGTATCGCTGTCGTCCACAAGCAGAACCGTGTAGGCCATGTCGCATTCCTCCTACAGATCCACCCGGTCGCGACCGGAGGTGAACCATGTGCTTCCCGTCGCCATGTCGAGAAAAAGCGTCCGCGGGATCGTCCCGCCGACCTGCTCCCCCGCGATCAGGATCGCGTTCTTCCAGAAGAGCTTGCGGGCGATCACCACGTTGCGATCGCCGATGTCGAACCTGTGCATGTCCTGGATCACGCTCGCCCCGCCAGCCATGCACACGCGAAGATGTTCCTTCGTCGCACCCGCACCGTAGGCGCGCTTGAAGAACTCGGGGATGCCCGTGTCGCCGAACATGAACGGATTCTTCTGCGCCTTGTCGTGGTCCAGCGAGGAGAGTGGCAGCATGTAGTGGAGGATCCCCCCCACCCTCGCCACGGGATCGTGGATCGTGATTCCCACGCAGGACCCCAGCGCATGCGTGACGAGGATGTCTTCCGGATCCCGGGACACCTGCATTTCGGCGATTCCGATCGTGACGCGCATCAACCCGCGCTTCTCTGGTAGACGCTCGGCGCGACGCCCTTGAAACCGGCCGCGAGTCCCGCGACGCTTTCGGCGTGCCCGACGAACAGATACCCCCCGGGCCGGACGAGACGCGCCGCTTCGGAGACGAATTTCGTCCGCCCGTGGTTGTCGAAGTAGATCATCACGTTGCGACAGAAGACGACGTCGAATGGACCTCGCATGGGATAGGGGGTCTCCATGAGATTGAGCCTCGCGAAAGCGAGCGGAGCCCTGAGCGCGGCGGATGCCTTGCAGAAGCCTTGCGCGTCGGGCGGATCGAACCAGCGTCTGGAGGAATTGCGGGGGATCGCTTCCATGCGGCTCTCATGGTACACCGCGCAGCGACAGGAATCCAGGACGCGGGTCGAAATGTCCGTCGCGAGGATTCGCAGGTCGGCGTCTTCGCCCAGGGTCTCCTGGCAGATCATGGACAGGGTATACGGCTCTTCGCCGGTGGACGCGGCGGCGCACCAGATCCGGAAGCGTCGCCGTCCTTCCGCGCGCCATTCCTTGAGAAATCCGGAGAGCTGTTCGAAATGGATCGCTTCGCGGAAGAACGAGGTGAAGTTCGTGGAAATCGCATCCAGGAGATGGACGATCTCGTCTTCGTTCTCCTCCCCGAGGACATCGCGGATGTACGCGTCCGGATCCGAGAGTCCCAGTGCGCGCAAACGCTGCGCGACCCGCGCCATCACGAGGGCCTGCTTGGAATCCCCGAGCTGGATGCCCGTGCGATCGTACACGAAATCCCTCAAGGCGACGTACGAGGATTCCTTCATGGATTCCAGTCCTCCGCTCGCAGCTGGTGGACCTTGACCACGGCGACGTGCCCCGTCGCGCTCTGGAAGACGATCTTCCGCCCCTTCGCCCCGCCGACGTCTTCGGAAACGACACGCACGCCCCGCGCCGCGAGGACCCTGCGCGCCACATCCACGTTTCCCGACGCGATAGACGGATCCTGTCCGGAGCAGGTCGCTCCACCGAAGATCTGGGCCTCGATCTCGGCGCCAGCCGACGCCTCGCGCAGGAGTTCCAGCGCCTTCGGGACAGCCACGTTTCCATAGCGTGCCGTGGCCTTCTCCGGATCGTAGATGCAGGCCTGCGCGAAATGGGCGAGGCAAGCGGCGTTCGCGTCCGCGCACCAGAGACAGACGGCCACGCTGGATCCGGATACGGCGACGAGATTGGATCCGTCCTGGACCAGCGCGATGGACCCGGGAGGCACCTGCCTTCCGGAAAGATCGGCGCCTCCGCACCGCCTCTCCGCCCGCTCCGAGCCGTTCACGCCGCACCACCACCGCGGGGAGCGGATCGGACGGTCTTCGACGGGCCGCCGAAGGAATCCATGGTCAGTTCTCCTGCGCGCCGCGGACGATGTTCGCCACGTCGAGAATCAGGCTGACGGTCCCGTCGTTCTGGATGGCGGCTCCGGTGAGCCCTCTCGTCCCGATCCCCGTCCCCAGCGTCCCCAGGCTCTTCACGACGACCTGCTGCTGATCGAGGATCTCGTCCGCGACAAGTCCCGCCAGCCGTCCCATCGCGTCTTCGACGACAAGCACGACGCTCTCGTGGATCGCCTGTCCGCGCGGGAGGTCGAACTGGTCGTGGAGACGCACGAGAGGCAGCAGATCGCCTCGGAGGTTCAGGACCTCTCCCCGGCCCGCCACGGTGAAGATCTGGTCGGGATTCGGACGGAGCGTCGCATGGATGCTCAGCGTCGGAACGATGTAGCGCTCCCGGGCAACGCGGATCGTCATGCCGCCGATGATGGCGAGCGTGAGCGGAAGGCGGATCGTGAAGCAGGTTCCGCGGCCTTCGGACGACCGGATGTCGACGGCCCCGCGCAGCGCTTCGATGTTGCGCTTGACCACGTCCATTCCGACGCCGCGCCCCGATATGTCCGTGACCTTCTCCGCCGTGGAGAGTCCGGGATGGAAGATCAGCCGCCACACGTCCACGTCCGACATTTCCTGTCCCTGCTTGACGATGCCCGCGGAAACGGCCTTCGCCATGATCCGTTCCCGATTGAGCCCGTGCCCGTCGTCCTCGATCTCGATGTACACGCTTCCCGACTTGTGGAAGGCGCGCATCACGAGTCTCGCCCGCTCGGACTTCCCCGCGCGCACGCGATCCTCCGGAGATTCGACGCCGTGGTCGATGGCGTTGCGGACCATGTGGACCAAGGGATCCCCGATGTTCTCCACGACGGTCTTGTCGAGCTCGGTCGATTCGCCTTCGAGCTCGAGATCCACTATCTTCCCCTGCTTGCGGGAGAGATCGCGCACCAGGCGCGTCATCTTCTGGAAGGTCTGCCGGATGGCCACCATCCTCAACGACATCGACAATTCCTGGATATGCCGGAGCATCATCGCGGACTGGGCGATCTTCTTTTCAAGCGCGAGATCGTGCACGGCCGTGATTCCCGGATCGGCGTAGACCATCGATTGCGAGATGACCGCTTCACCGATCGCGTCGATCAACTGGTCCAGCCGCTCGACGGGAACGCGGATGCTGTCTTCGACGCCCGCCACGGCATCCTGCTTCTGGGGCGGAGCGTCCTTGGCCGCGCCGGAAGCCTCCGCAGCCGCCACGGAGGAATCGGGGGAAGCCGGCGGCTCGACGGTCTCGAGCTTCTGCCGGGCCTGGATGCCGAGAGTCTGTCCCACGTCGACGGCCTTGACATGCATGTCCTGGACGAGGATGACTCCCAAGGGTCGGTCGTCTCCGCCCGTCTGCTTGTCGAGAGCTTCGTCGAGAAGTTCGTCCGAGACGACGCCGTTGCGCACCAGCATCCTGCCGAGGGGCTCGATCGCCCCGGGGAAGGAGGACACGGGAGGAGGAACGATCTCCTCCGGATGATGGAGCTTGTGGATTATTTCCGGCGAAACGATCTGGGCGGGCTCGATCCGTCCGCTCTCGATGTGCTCGGGATCGAATCCGGCGATCGTTGTGCGCAGACCGTCGGCGGCGACGAGGAGGATGTCGACGTGTGCGGACGTCAGGACGAGCTCGTGCTTGCGCACGAGATCGAGGACGGATTCCGCCGCATGCGCCAGCTCGCGGACGCGAGGCAGCTTGAGGAAAGCGGCTAGCCCCTTGATCGTGTGGAAGGCGCGGAACGCCGAATGCAGGGCGTCCTCGGCGGACGGTTCCGTCTCGAGACGCAGAAGGGCCGTCTCGATCGCCCTGATGTGCTCCGTGCTTTCGGCGATGAAATCGGCGAGGAACGACGGATCCTGCACCCAAGGAGCGGCGGAATGCCCCGAAGACACGTCCCTCTCCGTCGCGGGAAACGCGGTCGCGGAAAGCGGATCCACGACGAAGACGGAATCCGGCATCACGGGCGGTGGCGGCACCGCGGCGTCCTCCACGACCCGGCGCTTCACGCCGAGGCGCGCCCTGTACTCCTCGGAGACGGGCATGCTGCGGCCCTTGGCGAGTTCATCCGCATGCCGCCCGAGCATGTCGACGAGAGCGAGCAGGGAATCCGTCTCGACCGCGTCGTCGGCGATCCTCGATTCGACGTCGTGGAGCAGTTCCGCCCAATCGGAGAATTCGAGCACGCCGAATTCCCCCTTGAGGTTGTGCAGAAGACCCTGGATCCTCGGGAGGGCGCCCGCATTGCCTTTCTCCCGCTCCAGACAGAGGACCTCGAATTCCTGCAATCGATCCACCTGCCCATGCAGGAAGATCTCCAGCAATCCCTTCGCCTCCCCGTTGGAAGACACGCTGTCCGCATCCGGAGCGAGCGCCGGAAGTTCGATCCCGGACGGCCACGCCTCGAGCAGCTTCCCAAGTCCTTCCGCCAGACGTTCGCGCCCGGACGCGGGATCGGCGTTGCCGTCCTGCATCTTGCGGCAAAGCTCGGCGAGACGCCTCGATTGGGTGAGGAACGCCTTCGGGAACGACGAGAAGCCGAGAAGATGGAGCAGGCATTCCTCGAGACGCGGGGACTCGCCCAATTCGCCTCCCGATCGGAGGATCGCAAGGAACCCGTCCAATTCGGCCTTCGCCAATGAATCCGGCGCTGCATGGCTCATTTGATCAGCTCGCATCCGCAATTTCGTGATTCGTCCCCTTGCCGGGGCATTCGTTGATGACGGAATCCGTCACAGACGACATGCGAGGAAAGCGGGGCTCTCCCGCCTTCCTCGACCATCAAAATTCACGCAACGTGGCATCATTCATCGGAATCACGTCCTCGGGATCCACCACGACGCTCTGCCTGACGGCATGCACCACCCTGCGCGGAACCGGATGGAGCGTCGTGGGACGAGGTGCACCGTTGCCGGACTGCACGATGCCGGTGCCGCTCGACGAGGCGGTGATGCGGAACTGCTCCACCATCGACTGCAGCTCCTCCGCCTGGCTCGAAAGCTCCTCGGCCGAACTCGCCGACTCCTCCGCGTTCGCCGCCGTCTGCTGCGTCACCTTGTCCATCTGCGAAACCGCCGTATTCACCTGGTCGATGCCCTGGCTCTGCTCCTTGCTCGCCGAAGCGATCTCGCCGATCAGCTCGTTCACCTTGCGAGAAGAACCAGCGATCGAATCGAACGAACGGGAGACCTCCTGCGCGATCTTCACGCCATCGTCCGCATTCTTCACCGATTCGCCGATCATGTCGGCCGTACTCTTGGCCGCCTGCGCGCTGCGCTGGGCCAGATTGCGCACTTCTTCGGCCACGACCGCGAATCCGCGCCCAGCCTCTCCGGCACGCGCGGCCTCGACCGCGGCGTTCAGGGCGAGAAGATTGGTCTGCATCGCGATCTCGTCGATCGTCTTCACGATCTTGGCCGTCTGGTCGGAGCTGTCCTTGATCTTGACGATCGCCGTGTTCATCCGCGACATCGCTTCCGCGCCGGCACGGGCGTTCTGATCGGCCTCTCCGGAAAGGCTGCGCGCCTGGGTCGCGTTGTCGGCGTTCTGACGCGTCATCGACGCCATTTCTTCCAGGCTCGACGAGACCTCTTCCAGCGAACTCGCCTGCTCGTTGGATCCCTGCGCGAGCGACTGGCTTCCGGCGCTGATCTGCTGGGCCGCGCTGGAGACCTGGAGCGTCGCCTGTCCCACCTGCGTGAGAGCCTTGTCGAGGTTGTCGACAGCCTGGTTCACAGCGACCTTGATGCGCCCCAGATCGCCCTTGTAGTCGCCGACGACCCGCACGGTCATGTCGCGCGCGGCCACCTTCTCGAGCACTTGCGCCGCCTCGTTCACGGGATTGACCACGGCATCGAGGGTGTCGTTGAATCCGCTGATGATCCTGTGGAAGTCGCCTTCGTGCTTCGACGTGTCGGCGCGGGTCGCGAGCCGACCTTCCGCACCGGCCTTCGCGAGCATCGTCGCATCGCCACCCATGCGACGGATCGCATCGACCATGTTCTTCAGGGAGCCGAGCAGGAGTCCCATCTCGTCGCGCGAATCGACCACGATCTCGACATCGGTCTGCCCCTTGCCCACCTTGTCGGCGATCGCGATGCATCGGGAAAGAGGACTCGTGATGCTGCGCGTGATGACCCACGCGGCTCCGAGCCCGATGACCAACGCGGAGAGCGCGAGAAGGATCAGCATGTATCCGGTGTTCTTCGCCAGATTCGCGGCGCTTTCCCCATCCTTGCGGGCAAGGTCTTCCTGGTAGGCGGCAAGCTCCTGGAGCGCACCGATGTAGGCCCCCTGGATCTGGCGCATTTCGCCGAACAGGATGGCCGTGGCCTCGGCGTCGCGATTGGCCATCGCATGCGCGAGGATCCGCTCCACGCATTCGCGGTACGGCGTCCGAACTTCCGTCACCTTGCCGAGGATACGACGTCCTTCCTCGTCGGTCACGGACTTCTCCAGACTGTCGAGATTCGCCGTGACGCCAGCCGAAATGGGGGCTCGTCTCTCGTCTTCGCTCTTCATCATGGCGCTGTCGTCGGCCAGCACGATATTGCGGACAACCCGCCCGTACTGGTTCAGGAGATCGACGAGCGTGTTCGATTGGCGAACCTTCGTCATCCGATCCTTGACCACCACGTCGATGGACTCGTTCAGCTTCGATACGCGGGAGACACCGAAGAAGACGAGGATCGCCATCAGCACCAGGACGGTGCCGAATCCTATTCCGAGACGCATTCCGAGTTTCATGTCTTTGAACATGCGCAGCTCCTTGGTTCCTGTTTTGTTGATCGCGGAAATTCCGGTTCAGTTGCGGTTCGCGGCCGCACGAAGGGATTGGAGGTCGTCGCTGGTGAGCACCCGGTCGATGTCGAGGAGGATCTTGACCGCCCCGTTCACCTTGCCCATCCCCAGGATGAACTCGGTGTCGACGCTTGCACCGAAGTCGGGAGCATCCTCGATGCTCTCGGCGCGGATGTCCAGCACCTCGCGGACCTCGTCGATGAGGATCCCCGTCACGAGGACCGAATCGTTGGCCCGGATCTGCACGACGATGATGCATGTGCGCTCCGTGTCTTCCGTCGCGCCGAGTTCAAACTTGGCGCGCAGATCGACCACCGGAATCACCTTGCCGCGTAGATTGATCACGCCGCGGACGCAGGACGGCGTACGCGGAATGCGCGTGATGCTCTGCATCTGGATGATCTCCTGGACCTTCAGGATCTCCAGGCCGTATTCTTCTTCACCCAAGCGGAACGTGAGATACTTCCCGGCCAGTTTGGCTCCTACGGAAGATTCCTGCATGACCGCGGATTGACTCGCAGCGCTCATGGTTGCTCCTTGACGTTTTTTGTCATGACGGGCCCTGGACGACAGGGAAGGGGGAATTTCGCTTCCAGGCGCCGGAAGGACCGCCTCCGGATCCATCGCGCGAAGCGACGTGGAAGATCCGGATTCCGCTTCGGCTTTCGCGCCTTGGCGGGGCGTCCATCCGCAAGTAGACGGAGGAAGACAAGATCGATTGTATCAGCCGTTTCTTCCCGAAGTCAACATCCGATCGAATTTTCGGCGCCGCCGCGGAAACCGCATCGGCCCGACGTCTTCGGCGATTCGAAGATGTCGATGGAGGGATCGGACATCGCGCGGCGAGACGAAGCGTCCTCTCGCAACCGAAGATCGCCGCACCGAGTTTCCCCGCGAATCAGATCCCACGCCAGGATGAGATCCCGACGACGTTCATGGTAGCGGATCCCACCGAAATCGCCCGGCAAGACGCGAACGCGCGGAGATTCGTCGGATCTCGGAGGCGAAGGGAACCGGAAGGGTGTTCCGTCCCGAAAAAACTTTCCGCCGTCGACCGATGCGACGCCGCGAATATCGCGTTCGCATGCGCGAAGCGAAGCGACTACGGCAGTTCGTGCCCCGAAATACCGAACATCCGGATGTCGTCGATCCAGAGTTCGCTACCCGACACGCCGAACACGGTGAACGTGTTCACGCGACCACGGACGGAGGCCCAGCCGACGCTCCACTGGTCGGGCGCATCGAAATCGGCGGGGCGCACCGAGTAGCGCTTCCACGACGCGTCGAGTTGCACCAGAGCCCATGCCTTCTCGACATCCGAACTGTCGCGTCGATCTTCGAGCGCGATGCGGATCGCGCCGTTCCCCTTCGCCCAGAAGACGATGGAATCGAGAGCGGCCATCCGGTGGATCGTGGTTCCTAGACGCGTGCCGAAAAGCATCCATCCCGTAGCGGGACTGGCCCACGCGAAATGGAGGACATCGGACTTCCGGATGCTGTCGTAGCCCACGGCGGATTCGATGCGGCCGCCCAGCGCAGGACGCAAAATGACCGTCCCCACCGACCATCCCATGTACCAGCGATTGCATTCGCAGGGAAGCAATGCGAAGAGGGAGTCCTGCTCGAAATCGGCGAGCAGAAGGGATGTGACTTTCCTGCGCATGGAGTCGGAGACGCCCGTCCATGCAGCCGTCGAATCGGACGCGTTCCATCGATTCTCTCCGCCATGGAGGATGCGGATGTACTTGTTCCACCACAGATCGGCGCGCGGAACGCGGACCCACAGGCTGGCGCTTTGTTCAAGCGGACTCCACTCGCGGATCTGGAAGGGAAGCGGCGTGGAATCTTCCGTCTGGATGAGCAGATCACCGCCATCGGGAAGGGCCTTCGAAAAATCGATGCCGGAAGAGTCGAGTGTGATCAGGAGCGGATAGGCACCCGTGTCGGGGCGCTCCAAACGAGCAGCGATCGAATCCACGGAGTAGAGCCGGGCCGTCACGACATTGTCCGTGGATGTCCCGTTGTTGCCCGCGGAACGATCGGCATCGCAAGCGGCCAGAAGCGCAAGCCCGATGGCGATGACGCCTGCGAAACACGCGTGACGCCTCGGGGTCATCGGCGAGGCCCCTTGCGGCGCCCCGACACGGCGACCTGCGTGAGGGGGAAGAGTACGACCTGGAACTGGAAGACCTGGTCGGCATTCCTGCTTTCGGAGGAGAGTCGCAGGATGGAGTCGCGCACGGCGCGGATACGCGCCCTCGCCTCGTTGAGATCGGCAAGGCTCAATGTGACCGTGGCCGAAGAAACCTGCCGATGCTCGGGTGGATGGCGATCGATCGCCTCGGACGCCAGGCGCAGCATTTCCTTCTGGTGCGCACGCACGACAGTCGGAGCGACCTCGGGACCGGCCTCGACGTAATCTTCGGCGAGCGACCACCGCCCGTCGGCATCGCGCCGCACGAGGTGGAGACGCTCGAGAAGCGCCAGAGCCTCGCGCGCCTCGTCGGGCCCCAAGGGAGGATCGAGTCGCGTACCGGCTTCTTCCGCGCTCAGGCATCCATCCAATCCGACCACGCCACGCAAAGCGACATGGTGCCAGTCGCGGAAATAATCCTCCTGGTCACGCAATAGCGGTTGATTGCGTGTCCCTTGCATGTTCAGGAGCTGTTCGAGGCATTGGGTACGCTCGCGCGCGGAGCGCGTCTTCCCGAATCTGACCAGCAACCGGAAATACTCTTCCTCGCGCCCTTCGAGATGCAAATAGGTCACCCATGCATCGACGGAAGCGTCGGAGAGATGGCGCTCGCCCTGCACCACCTTGATGAGAAGCGAGTGATCCATTCCGACTCGATCGGCAAGAAACCGATAGGAGACGAAAGCATCCTGTGCCTTCCGTTCCTCGTAGACTTTCCGGAGCCACTCCCGGTAATCCAACTGTCCGATCAACGGCGGCATGTCTCTATGATAAGGGCTTGAGACACTTTTGACCCCGTCAGGTGGTGACATTCTCGGTGACATGATGTCACCGATGCCTCTAAAACAACAACCAGTTTACCTGGAATGCCAACAAATCCGGCAGAGTTTCCCAAATAGGGCACACGATAGCAACCAGAAGAATTTTAGCGCCCCACGGCAGGCAACAGGAAACTCGTTTCCTTCGAGCCGGAACGAAGTTTCGCCACAAGGAGGCCGGAACGGGCCGGTATACGCCAAAGCAAGGCATCGTACGCTTCGATGCGTGCGACGATGCGCCCCGAAAGATCGGAGACCTCGAGTACAAGCATCTCTCCCGGAGCGCTGACCGAGAGACCATTCCCCGCAGTCCTCCAGGAAAGCCCCCCCGAAGTGGGGCGCCTCGCGCTGGTCGCGAAATCGGCGGACGGAAGCAGCTCCAGGTCGCGGACGATGCTCTGATGCGCGCTGTTGGGACCGTTGCCATCGGTGTCGTGCCACACGAACTGCAGCGAAGGCAAGTACGAGGCGGTCGCCGCGAGATCGAGAGTGCCTCGATATTCCGTGAAACCGCTGCCATCGGTCGCCAGCGGAGCGAGTTCGGCGGAACGCGACGCGGTGTCGGTGGGCCCGTAGTTCCCCACCGAGCCCGAAGCGGCGAGATGGAACTTCAATGCGGCCCAAGGCGAAGCCGGATCGTTGCGGACGAGGACAGAAACCGTCCATTCCCCGGCCGCCACCTGCACAGGAACGCCTTCGCCAACGATCCACTCCCAGGAACTCCCCCACTGCGCGTTGGTCACGCCGAGCCCTTCGACGAGATCCAGCACGCCCACCTTCCCCCATGCGGCATAAGCCTTCCAGGCTGCCGCGCGGGGCGGAGCGAAGAACGCGCCTTTGGTCGGATCCAGCACGCGGAGCAGGACCGTGGCGGTATCCTTCATGCCCGCACCACCCGTCGCCACGTAGGCGAAGCGATCCGTGCCGGTCCACCCTGCGGCGGGAACGTAGACGAACGAACCATTCGCGGCGAGCGATACCGTGCCATGCTCCGCCTGCGCCAGAAGGACGGCGACGAGACTCTGGCCCGGCGTGGGCTCGATGTCGTTTCCGAGGACTCCGGGCGCGGCGACGGAAAGTGTCCTACCCATGGTATCGAGATACCAGTCGCCGGAGGCCGAGGGAGGAAAATCGAGCGTGACGTCGCCGGGAACGAGCGTCTTGAGCGCCCTCATGCCTTGCCCCGCCTCGGGAAGACCGCCGAAGCCATCGTGGGCCGTGTAGGTCCAACCCATCGCACCGGCGTAGCCGTTGGCATGCAGGTACTTCCAGCAATTGGCCGGAGAAAGTCCGCCCGGGGAATCTGCCAAGGAATCGGACAGCCCCTTGGCGGGAAATTCCGCGATCACGAGCGGCTTGTCGAGTCCCCAGTAGGATGCGGGATGATGAAAGGGCGAGCGCGTCTTTCCGGCCCATTCGTAATAATGGACCATGTAGAAGTCGAGGGTGCCGTCGGCATCGCCACCCACCGTCTTCAGAGCCGAGTCCGAGTAGTAGTTGTGGTCGCCGGAGACCGTGTTGGAGCCCGCGATGAAGGCCCAGCAGCCGTTGCTCACGAGGACGCCCGGAACGGCGCGGTGGATCGCGCCCGCGGCTTGGTTCACCATCTTCTGCACGTCCGCGATCTCGACCCATCCAGCCATGTTGCCCCAGTCGCCCGCGATCGTCTTGATCATGCCTTCCGGCTCGTTGAAGATCTCCCAATCGAGAATCGCGGGATGGTTGCCCACGGCCTTCGCCAGCGGCACGACGGCATTGTCGAGAAACGCCTTCCGCCCCGCGTCCGTCTGCAGAATCTGCCTGTTGGCGACCGCATCGACACCGGACTGGCTCTTCATCATGTCGAAGGAAAGCAGGCACAGCGAGATGGACACGCCACGCGCGTAGGCCATGTCGAGCACCTTGCGCACGTTGGCCACCGTCGAGCTGCCGAGGCCCGTGACGAGCTTCGTGGTGGGATCGAACTGGGGGTCGTTGGAGCAGTTGGTGAACAACCACCACCGCACCGAGTTGCCCCCCGAATCGGCGACACCCTGGAGCATTCCCGCAAACCAGGCGGTATCGATCGGGTATTTGCCGACATCGCCACCGAAACTCTTCCACGCGACATTGATTCCCGAGACGAAGACATCCTGTCCGAATGGCATGGCCACGCGATTCGATGCCGCAGCCGAAGCCGACGTGGACAGGACAAACAGGGCCGCCAGGGCCGAGATCATACGACGCATCTTGATCGAACTCCGATAAAGGGGCATCCATAGGATACGTCCACGGAGCGTTCTTCACGGATAATTCCAAGCGTCCGGCGAAACAGGGCGACTCCTGGCGGATGTGTCCAAGATCGCTATTCGATCAAGGAAATGGAGCGAATCACACAAGCACCCGGCACCCGCCGTTTTGCCGGAGACGCCTATCGGACATCGTCCAGGTCGATGCCGTGCAGTCTCACGTCGTCCAGCCAGAGATCGGTTCCCCGGTTGACGATGAACGTGACATGCGTGACCGAGTCGCGAACAGCGTTCCAGCCCGCGTTTCCACCGATGCCATCGGCCGTATCGAGATCCTGGGGACGGATTGCGTAACGAACCCAATTCGTATCGAGGCTCTTCGTGATCCAGGCCTTCGGCCCGACGCCATTCGTCAGGTGGTCGAACGCGACGATGAGTTTGCCGGACCCCCTGGCCCACAGCACGATGGAATCCAAGGCGCGGAAACTGCGTGGTTCGATGGTTCCGCGGATGACCGGCGTCTTCACCAAGGCGTACCAAGTACCCACGGACGTGTACTCCAAATGCACGACCTTCCCGGATCGGCCGCGCCCGGCATCGGGAAACGAAAAGCCCAGGATCGTGGCCGAATCGTCGGCGAAGGTCTCCCACAACGGACGAGTGGGCAGTAGAGTGGTATCGCTTCCGGATTCGAAATCGTCCACCAGCACGGAATTCAACGCGAGCTTCTGCGAATTGCCGATTCCTTCCCAAGTGCGGACGGGATCGGGGAGGCTTGTCGCGGAGGAATCGTTCCAGCGCAGCCGGATTTCCTTGTTCCGCTCGAGAAGAAACGCGTCCAGACGCACGCGAAGACGACCGATTGCCGCGGCGGAATCCCAGTAGACGATCTCGAATGCGAGCAGGCTGCCATCGATCCGCTCGAGGCGAAGATTGCTGCCGTCCGCAGACGTCATCGAGAAGTCGAAGTTCGTTCGATCGAATCGAAGCGTCACGACCGTCAAGCTGTCCGCCGGATGATTCCACTCGGGCAGGATCGAATCGACGGGCAGGAGGCGCGCCGCGATGTCGCTTTCCGTCTCGACGGAATTTCCCGCCGAACGCTCCGGCGCACACGCCCCGAGAACGAGGACGAAAAGAAGAACGGCGCAAAGACGGGGGATCACGCCTTCTCCTCGGCGGGCGCCAGCGGAAAGAAGGCCATGACGATCTGCATGACGCGATCGGGACTTGTGGCCTCCTCGACCCGTTTCTGGATCTGTCGGCGGCTTTCCCGCAACATCTCGCGGATGTCGGTGCAGGCAGCCTCGTCGATCGCGACGGAAAGCGTGGAAATGTCTCGCTGCTTCCCGGAGAACCGCTCGAAGGACTCCTGGGCGAGAAGCAGCATCTGCTTCTGGAAGCTCCGAACCGCTTTCGATTTCTCGTTTCCTACGGCCGTGAGATGCACCTGGGCAAGGACAAGACGTCCCGAACTTCCTTTTTTGACCAGCCCAAGCTCGTACAGGAGATCGAGCGCCTTCTGTACATCCTCCTCGGGCACGGGAGGCTGGAGCCTGGCGGCAAGCTCCCGAGGATTCGCTCGTCCGTTGACGACCTCCAGAAGGCAGCGAACCGCGACGACCCACCAGTCGCGGAAAAACGCAAGCTCCTTGTCCTGGAGCACGGAGCGCTCCACGTCCCTCAAGGAGAGCGCCTTCTCGAGGATCGACTGCTTGGCACGCGCGCCGCGTTCGCGCTGATAGGCCGCCAACAGCAGGAAGTATTCCGCCGAGCGCCCTGTCAATCCCAGGAATTCCAGCGCCCGCGTCTGGCAACGAGCCGGCAAGTGAAGATCCTTCTGCAGGATCCGAAAGAGGTAGCTGCCATCGACCCCCAGACGATCACCCATCATCCTGTAGGAGAACAAAGGCATGGCAGCCTTGCGCGCATCATAGACATCCTTGAGAGCGTCCCTGTAGTCCATGTATTCGAAGATCGGACGCATGGCTCGAGTATACACCGCCCATGGGCGAAACGGTCGGCACTGCTCGATACGCCATTGTTAGAATATCAAGGACAATGAGGCGCACAGCCCATCTATGGCCATCCGTCCCATCCTGTTCACGCGCACGCTGTTGTCTGAAATGGCACGATATCCAGACAACACCATACATCGCCAGCAGTATCAACGCGTCTTGAAGAATCTTGAAACAGGTATTTTGAGCGAGATCGCGCGTCCTGCATCAGGAAATCACGCCTGTTGCGAATCTGCTCCGGGTGATTTTCCTCGGAATTCTCACTGTACAGACAACAGATTCCCACAAACACCGCGCTTTCCTGCCGCATTGTGACCGATCTTTGTACTCATGGCAAAAGGACCAGGATCCACACCAGGCGAGCAAATGAAAGAAGAGGCGGACGCTGAAGAGGTGGACGTTGTCGTCCCTGTTCTTCCTTCCATTTGGGAATACACGGACTACCGGCAGTGGCTTACGCTGACGTTCCAAGCTCGCAAGGCCATCCACTCGTGGTATTCCTATGGCGTCCTTGCCCAGCGAGCGGGTTTCAAGGCCCGGGATTTCCTCCTCCGCGTCATGCGTGGAGAGAGATGCCTGAGCAACGAAGGCGCAGGCAAGCTCGCCTCGGCGCTTGATCTCTCGCGCAAGGAACAGGACTATTTCCTGGCGCTGGTCAGCTACAACCAGGCGAAGTCGGATCGCGAGAGAGAGGTCTCCTGGGGGCAGCTTCAACACGCCCTGGCAAAATCACGCAACGCGAGCCCACCTCGATTGCTCACGGATGTCCACCGTGAAGTTCTCAGCCAATGGCACCACCTCGCCATCCGTTCCATCCTCGAGATGACTCCCGATCCGGGAAACTGGGAGGAGCTTGGGAAACGTCTGCACCCACTGCGCTCCGCCGCTGTCGTCAAGCGATCCGTGAAACTGCTGCAACGAGGCGGGCTTGTCGAATGCGGAGCGGATGGACTCTGGCGCGCGACGACCAAGGCGATCGCGACTCCGGCCGAAGTGGGAAATCCCGCCGTCAGAAACTTCCATCGCGAATGTCTCGACCTCGCTCGCGCATCCCTCGAAGACATCCCTTCCGATCGCCGGAACATCACCGGCGTCACCATCGGCATCTCGGAACGGACCTACCGACTGGTGTGCGATCGTCTCACCGAAATGCGCGAGGAAATCGCGCGCTTGGCCGATACGGATTCCGAAGCCGACCGGGTCTACCAATTGACGATAGCGGCATTTCCCCTGTCGGCCCCCCCTCGCCCCTCGGCACCCGCGTCATGAACCTCCGCGCCATGGGCCTGTGCTCTCTTCTTGTCTCTCTTCTTGCCGCCTGCAGCGAGTCCGATCGTGTCGTCGGCAACAGCTCGAACACCGGAAACGCCCAAGCGACAGGCATCATCTTCAGCGCCACAGGGCACCCTGCGCCGAATGTTTGGATCGCGTGCAAACCGGATTCGCTGCATCCCTGGGGAGCGATGTTGCCCGGATGGACTTCGAGCACGGACTCGATGGGGCGCTTCGTGTGCACGGATCTGCCTCCCGGCCTCACCGCCATCGTGGCGAGGGATCCTGGCACGGGTCTGTCGGCCTGGGAAAGCATCGAGCTCCTGGCGAACGAACTCGCCATGGCGCCTTCCGACACGTTGCGTCTTCCCGGGGGATTGCGCATCGCATTCACTCCTGGCACCTTCGGCACGCTTTTCCTGACAGGGCTCGACATCACCTATGCGGTGCAAGGCGAGCAGGAGATTCTGATCCAGGGGATTCCCGACGGCTGGCAAGGCACGGCAAGGCTGGCCAGATCCAGAACGCGGGACACCCTGATCGAATCCGGTCTCCATGTCCTGTCGGGAAGGATCGATTCCGCCGGCTACACGCGAACCTCCGCGGAACTCAATGTCGTCCTCGCGGGCAAGTCGAGCACAAGGCTCCTCGATGTTCCGATCCTGATCCGCATCGATTCGACATGGGACGGCTTCGGCAAGACGCTGGCGGATGGATCCGACCTGCGTTTGACGCGTCCGGATGGTCGCAAGCTCCCCTTGGCCGTGGCCTCCTGGAATCCCGCGAATCGATCGGGAGAGCTTTGGACGATTCTCGACACGCTGCAGGCTCCTGCCGACTCGATCGACCTGCGTCTGTCCTGGGGCATCCCCGTACCGACAACGCCGAACACGAAGCCATTCTCCAGTTCCGCCGGCTGGGCGTCCGCATGGCCTCTAGGAGACACGGCGGCAACCGCCGTCGATTGGACCGGCACGTTCCCTGGAATCGCCAACAGCCTTGGAAGCGCCTCCGGAGTGGTTGGCCTCGCCTCCACCTTCGATGGCCGCAACAGCCGTATCGACATTTCCGGATCGGCCTCCGGCGCGCTGGATTTCGCCGTGGGCGGCCCCTACACGCTCTCCTGCTGGGTCCGCTTGACGGATTTCGGCACGAGTCGCCACATCATGGGACAAGGCGAGGGCGACTACCACCTGAAGTTCCAGAAGGACTGGTCCATCCAGAACACATGGATGGCGAAGGAACAGCGCAATTCGCCCAAAGGGGGCTACTACAACCTGGCACCGGCGGACACGGCCCGCTGGACGCACCTGGCCATGGTCGTACAGGACTCCACCATCCGCCTGTTCGTCGACGGCATCCCATCCGACTCGAGCTCGAAGTGGGATGTCGACGCGAGCGGCAAGAGGGCTGGACTCTTCCGCATCGGCGCGACGATGGACACCCTCGGAGCCTATGGCCAGCACTTCCTCGGAAGCATCGACGAAGCATGGGCTCAAAACGTCGCCCGCAGTCCCGACTGGTTGCGAATCGTCGCGAACAACCAAAGGATCGACGCCCCCCGGACGAAGCCCGCCCGCTGAGGGGTCGGACGCCCCTCATCAAACAGCCCTTTCATCCGCCCACCTGGAATTCAGCCACACTGAACAGCGCTGCCGCGATCCCCCGTACACGCATCCGATCGAAGGTGTAGAATATGAGGTCATGACCTCCGTTTTCGACCACTTCGACTACCGCGCTTTCCTGCGCGCGTGGTACCAGGAAACGAAGGCAGCCAACAGGAGCGTGAGCTATCGGTGGCTCGCTCAACGCATCGGCTACTCTTCTCCGGGATTCTTCACGCAGATCCTCCAGGGAAAAGCGAATCTCAGCCTGAATATCGCCGAGGGGTTCGCGGATTTGGCTGGCTTGAAGGGGCGCGGGCGCGAATACTTCCTGACGCTTGTGGTCTGGAACCAGGCGAAGGACGATGTCGCCCGCCATCGCGCCCAAGCGAAACTCGAGAAGTTCCGCGAATTCCGCATCCACGAGCTTCGCCTCGAGCAGGAGCGGCTCATGGAATCATGGCACCATGTCGCGATCCGCGAGATTCTCGGGATCCAGCCGTTCCAGGGGGACTTCCAGGCGCTTGCCCAGAGCCTCGATCCGCCTATCACGGTGGATCGCGCACGCGAATCCGTGGAATTGCTCCTCGCCCTCGGACTCGCCGCCCGCACCGCGCGCGGCATCGAGCGGCGCGATTCGTCGCTGTCCGCGGGGCGATCGTTCAGCCAGGAAACCACCCAGCGCTTCTTCCGGGAACTCCATGGGTTGGCCGCGCGCGCACTCGATCATTTCCCGGTTGAAGATCGGAACATGTCGTGGGTCACGCTTTCTATCTCTGACAAGGCCCGCAACGAGATCATCGGAGAGCTGCGGGCGTTCCGCCATCGCGCGCTGGAAATCGCGTCGCGCGATGCACACCCGACCCGGGTCCACCAGCTCACGATCATGTTGCACCCGTTGACCCAGCCCATGTTCCAGGAACCCATGCAATGACCCGCCATCCCATCCGCAGCGGCATCCTCTGGTGTATCGCCAGCCTGATGCTCCTCGCGGGATGCTCTCCTGATCGTTCCGCCGGAGGCGGAGGCTTCGAGGGCGAAACCGTGGCGATTTCCGGTTCCGTCCAGCACGAGGGCGACCTTCTTGCCGGCGCCACCGTCTCCTTCGTCGCGCTGGGCTCGCGCACGCTCCTCCAGCAGACAAAAACCGACACGCACGGCGGATTCACGCTCCGGATCCCCAAGGAGACACACGGGTTCGTGGAAGCCCGTTCCGGCGACACCGCGCTGGCTCGCCAGCTGATCGAAACCGTTTCGGACGTTCCTCTCGCCTTGGATGCCGTCAGGGCGACCACATGGACGGCTCGCGCGATCCTCGCCAATGGCCTGCCCGCCGCGGGCGCATCCCTGTACGTCGTCGGCTCCTCGGCGAAGATCCCGTGCGACTCGACGGGGCGATTCACGACGATCCGCATGGGCTCGGGAAGGGAATGGGCCACGGTGGAGCTCGCCGACGGAACCGGGCGCGACGTCCTGCTTCCTTCCGTCTCCGACTCGCTGCTCGTCCTCGCGGACCACTCGTGGGTTGTCTTCGACGATTTCGAGGGAAGCGACCCGCGCACCGCGCTGGGCGACGCGATCGGATCCGGATGGTGGTTCGCCCTCACCGACACTGCCTCGGGCGGAACGAGCGTCGCCGTTCCCGCGAACGCCTTGTCCGACATCCGCGCGGCCTTCAGCACATCCGACGCCTACAGCGGAACGAGCCTTTCGATCCAATTCATCGTCGACCAGACGCGCCCGGTCCACTACGCGATCGTGGGCACGGTGATCTCCAATGACGGATTCTGGATCGACCTCTCGTCGCTCGATTCGATCACGTTCATGGCCAAGGGCTCCGGAACCGCTCGCCTGGAGCTCGTCACGCGCACGAACCTCGAACCGACGCCCGACACGCTCGGCTATTTCGGGGTCGAGTTCCCGCTCCCTTCGTCCTGGACTCGCATGGTCGTCCGCAAGGGAGACATCGTCGCGGCCGCCGGTTCGCGACCTGCGCTCGAAGGCATCGGCTGGCAGGAGGCGTCGAAGCGGATGCGGAACATTTCGCTCTCCGTCAAGCAGTCGGCCACCATCCAGCTCGACGACATCGCGCTGCACGGGCCTCGCCTGTCCGATCTGGCGCAGAGCCGCTGAATCCCCGGCATCGGAGGACGCTCCCGGCGAGAATCGGCCATGAACGAAAAGGACTCCCGACCATCTGGATGGCCGGGAGTCCCGATTTTGACAGGAAATGTCAGACGCGAAGGATCAGTTGATTTCCTTGGCCTCGAACCACTTCATGTTGCGGCGCAGCTTCTTGCCGACTTCCTCGAGCTGGATCTTGCGCTCGGAAGCCTGCTTGGCGCGGAAGTTCTTCATGCCGTTCTTGTGGACCTCGTCCATCCAGTTCTTGGCGAAGGTGCCCTTCTGGATGTCGACGAGGGTCTTCTTCATGGCCTTGCGCGTGGCGTCGGTGACGATCTTGGGTCCGGTGGTGTAGTCGCCGAACTCCGCCGTGTTCGAGATGCTGTAGCGCATGTACGACAGTCCGCCCTGGTACATGAGATCGACGATGAGCTTCACTTCGTGGAAGCACTCGAAGTAAGCCATCTCCGGAGGGTAGCCGGCGTCGACGAGGGTCTGGAATCCGGCCTTGACCAGTTCCGAGATGCCGCCGCAAAGAACGGCCTGTTCGCCGAAGAGGTCGGTTTCGGTCTCGTCCTTGAATGTGGTCTCGAACACGCCGCCACGCAGCGAGCCGATGCCCTTGGCATGAGCCAGTGCCTTGGCCTTGGCCTTGCCGGACGCATCCTGCGCAATCGCGATCAGGCCAGGCACGCCGCCGCCCTTCTCGAACTCGGCACGGACCATGTGGCCGGGGCCCTTGGGGGCCGACATGATGACGTCGACATCCTTGGGAAGCTTGATGTACTTGAAGTGGATGTTGAAACCGTGCGAGAAGATGAGGGTCTTGCCCTTCTTCAGGTTCGGGAGGATGTCCGTCTCGTAGACCTTGGCCTGGACTTCGTCCGGGAGAAGGATCTGGATGAAATCGGCCTTGGCGGCGGCTTCGGCGGCGGACATCAGCGTGACGCCGGGCTTGAAACCGTGCTTGACAGCGAGCTTGTAGTTGTCGGAGCCCTTGCGCTGACCGACGATCACGTTCACACCGGAGTCGCGCAGGTTCTGTGCCTGGGCGTGCCCCTGCGATCCGTAGCCGATGACGGCGATCGTCTTGTTCTTGAAGGGGGCGAGCGAGCCGTCCTTAACCGTATAGACCTTCATCGCGATTCCTTTCAGAAATGAATGGTTCGTTTCGAGAACCAACAGGACGCCAATAGTAGAAACCAGCATCGCGCGAAGAAGACGGAATCCGGGGTCGCAACCAGCGCAAAGACTCTGGATAGTGGAAATTCGCGAGGATTATGGATATCCTATGGCGTCGAATGCAGCCGAGGAAACCATTGCAATGCATCTCGCCGTGTTCTAGATGATGAATTGTCAACAGTTCCTCTCACAACCCTGGAGGCACGAATGCCCGCGAAGAAGACCGCTCCCACCAAGGGCACCAAGCCCGTTCCCGCCAAGAAGGCCGCCCCAGCCAAGAAGGCTGTCGCGCCTGTCGCCAAGAAGGTCGCGCCCGCACCCAAGAAGACGGCACCTGTCGCCACGAAGGTCGCTCCGAAGAAAGTCGCAGCGCCCGTGCCCGCGAAGGCGGCACCGATCGTGAAGAAGGCTGCGGCGCCCGTGAAGGCCGCGCCTGCCGCGAAAAAGGTCGCGGAGCCCGCGAAGGCCGTCGCACCAGTGGCAGCCAAGGCCGGCAAGAAGGTTTCCGTCTTGTTCGAGAAATTCTCGCCTGAATCGCATTCCGTGGAAATCGTGGGCTCGTTCAATAATTGGACCTTGGGCAGGAATATTCTCAAGCGCGACGCCAATGGCGTCTGGAGCGGCAAGATTTCGCTCGATCCGGGCAGCTACGAATACAAGTTCGTGTTCGACGGACTCTCCTACGAAGCCGATCCGGGCAAGGAACAGGTCTGGGGCCCATTCGGCGCGAACAACATTCTCGTCGTCATCTGAAGCCCGACGCGAAAACGGATGTTTCGATGAGCGTCGCACGGATTTCCGTGCGACGCTTTTTTGTCCCATCCCGATGATCGCGCCCCCTCGCCGCGCATCGTGGAGCGGAAATCGCCGCATGCCCCGCGGAGCTACTTTGCCCCCGTGCTTCCGCTCATTCTGTTTGCCGGTCTCTGTACAGGTCCGAACGACACGATCCCTTTCGCCTCGGGCGAGATCGCCTTGCGCGCCGGCGCGCTGTGGCCCGTCGGCAGCCTTTCGCGCCTCTTCGATCCGACCGCGCAGATCGGAGCCTCGCTCGACATGTCGCACTGGAAGTCCGTCCGATCGCGACTGGATCTTTCCTATGCGCATCTCGACGGCGAGGATGCGCTCCATTATCTCTTCGGTGCGGCCGGCTTCGACTGGCGTCCCGGAGGCTTCCCGCTGGAGGCGGGAGCTTCCCTGGGCCTGTTCTACGTCAAGGACGAGCCGGAGCCCGGCACCCAGCGGCTGTCCGACGGCGGCGAGACGGAATTTGGCATAGGTCTGCGTCTGGGGGCGCCTGTCTGGAGAACCGGTCCCTGGACTCTGCGGCTCGAAGCGCAATGGCAGGAGGCCTTCACGCGTCCCCACGCATCCGCCCTGGCGTGGACGGGCCTTTCGTTCTCGAGGCGCGCATGGTGATCTCCGCCACCGCGCTGGCCGTCCTGTGCCATGCGGACCCGTGGGCCGAATCGCCAGCGCTTGCGACGAAGGCGCTCGACCCGTCGTTCTCCGCGGTGCTCTCCTCCGAAGAGATCCTCCATCGCGGATTCGCGGATCCCGCGCCTCGCACGGACGAGCGCACCGTTCCCGATCCCGGACGATGGCGCTGGATGGGGCGCGCCGTCCCGTCGCTCGACCCGCGAACGCCAGACAGTTCCTGGCATGCCGGATTCGGCAACGAGCTGGGCGACTACCTGTTCCGGGAAACGACGGTGGAGAACCCCGAAAACCGCAATCCGGCCCTCTGGTTCGACGCCTCCACCCCACTCCTCGCGGGAATGCGGGCGGGGCTCGGATTCGACCAGGTCGACCACTTCAGCGACCGGATGCTCGACCTCCGCGCCTCCCTTCTGGGAAACCCGCTCCTCACCGACCAGGGGCCGGAAACGCGACGCTCCTTTTTCGGCGAAAACATCCCCGGCCGTTCCTTCATGGAAGCCAGCGTCGAGGCTCCGCGCCTGGCGAGTATCGCTGGACGAACGGGCTGGATCTGGCTCTCGTCGCCCGGTGTCGGCGAACTCCAGTGCTGGCGCGCCACGACCGTCGCGGGGTCGCTTCGATTCGGATCCGTCGAATGGAGCCACGCGGAAGGCTGGTTCGATCGCGCCGACACCGCGACCGGCACCTTGCGGCAGTCGCAAGGCTGGATCGCAGGAGGGCCCGTCGGCGACCCCGCGCTTTCGGCCCGGGCAGGCTTCGCCTACGGCTCGATCCGGCGATCCGGCGACGTCTCCTGGAGGCCAGGCGAGAACGCGTCCCTCCAACCCTGGCTCGCGCTTTCCGCCCACGCCGACGACTGGCATCTGGGCGGCTCCCACCAGATGGGCACGGACTTCTTCCTCCTGCGCGACACCATCGGCTGGTCGACGGATCTTGGCGCCTGGACGCCATCGTTCCAAGCGGCCGGCCAGTGGACCGACCGTCCCGACGGCATGGCGCCCTGGACGGACTCGTCCTCGGCAGGCGTCGCGCGCATGGCATCCAAGGCGCTCGAGCAGACCTACTCCGGCGCGGCCAGATTGCGTTTCCGATCCGGCCGCATCTCGCTCTCCATCGGCTCGGAGCCCTGGTGCGTCGTCCACCCGCACGCGTTCGAGCCATCGGCCTTCGCCGTCTTCGCTTCCGCGGAGGAAGACTGGATCGTGCGAGCAGGCTCCGAGAAAGCCCTCGCGGGCGTCCTTTGGGGATGGAAAAGCGACGCGTCCGTCGATGTCGGGATCGCCCCCTGGCTGAGCCTGGACGCGCAAGCACGATTCGACCCCGTCCTGGGAGGTCCGCAAGGCCAGACGGATCTTGTCGCCCCGGTCAAGAGCGCGGCGGCGGGGCTGCGCCTGAGCCATCGTTCCGGCTTTTCGCTGCATCCCGTGGTCCTGTGGCGCGACGAGGCCATCCTTCGCCACCGCTCCTCGGAAGATTGGATCGTCTCCTCCGGTCCCGACGCGAACCTGTGGCTCGACCAGGAATACTTCGAAGGACGGCTCGTCTTCTCCATGGCGGCGCTGAACATTTTCTCCCGCAGTCCCATCCAGGCGCCGAACGCTTCGGAAGATCGCACGAGGCTCCTGGTGCAGATCCGCGCCCGTCCTTTCTGAAGCGCACGATCCGGAGACAAACTGTGATCGCCTCCATTCCCTGTCGCGGAATCGAGGCGATCTTCTAGCTTTCCCGTTCTCCCGCGCCGTGGAGGCATCTTGAATCACTCGACACGCACACTGAAGGAATCCACCATGGAGTCCATCCGGAAGATCCGGTCCCTTCTGGAGCCGTTTCTCCAGAAGGCCCTTCCTTGGCTGAAGCTCGCCGGATCGCACCTCCACCGTCTCCTTCTCGTCCCGCCGACCGTGACAGGCCGCTGGAGGAAATCGCGCATCGCCCTGATCTGGGGAGCCCGAACGCTTGGCGTCGTCGTCGCGGCCTTTCTCGCCCTGCAGATGAATTTCCTGTGGCTCTTCGGCAGTTCGCCTTCGCTTTCAAGCATCGCCAATCCCGATCTCGCCGTCGCCTCCGAAGTGTGGAGCGCCGACAGCGTCCTCCTGGGGCGCTATTGGGTGGAAGACCGCATACCCGTGACCCGTTCACAGGTTCCACAAGCCCTCGTCGACGCCCTCATCGCCACCGAGGATGCGCGCTTCTACCAGCACAGCGGCGTCGATCTCGTCGCCCCCTTCGCCATTCTGTGGTCCGCAGCCAAAGGCGACGCCCGAGGCGGCTCCACCCTCACGCAACAGTTGGCCAAGAACCTCTACGACACGCGCCGCACGACATCCAAAGGACTTCTCGGCCATATTCCCGGCATCCGCCAGGCCGTCTGGAAGACCAAGGAGTGGCTCACGGCGCTCCAGCTCGAACTCTTCCATTCCAAGGACGAGATCCTTGTCCTGTACCTGAACACGGTGAGCTTCGGTGGCGCGACGCACGGCATCCAGGCCGCGACGCACTTCTACTTCGACAAGGACGCATCCGACCTCGCCCCGGAAGAAGCGGCCCTGCTTGTCGGCATGCTCAAGGCGCCAGGAGCCTACAGTCCCCTCAAGCATCCGGAGAAGGCTCGCGACCGCCGCAACGTGGTGCTCTCGCAGCTCACGCGCTACGGCTACATGTCGAAGTCCATCACGGATTCCCTCGCCACACTCTCCCTCTCCCTGCATCCGCGCCAAGCGAGTCCTGCGGACGGCCCCGCACCTTGGTACCGCGCCGCCGTGGCCTCGTGGCTTCGCGACTGGTGCCGGCAGAACGGCTACGACCTGAACACGGACGGACTCGTGATCCGCACCACGCTGGATTCGCGCATGCAGGAGCTGGCCGACAGCGCGACCCACTCCTGGATGAAGGAACTCAATCGTCGGTTCGAATCCCATTGGGGCGCCCAGAATCCCTGGCGTTACACCGATGGCAAGGAGATCCCCCACTATCTCGACTCGCTCGCGTTGGGCACCAGCCAAGGTCGCGGCCTCCTCGCACAAGGCATGGATTCCGCCATGGCGCTGGAAGACCTTCGCGTGAAGAAGCATCGCCGCATCTTCACATGGAAGCGCGGCGTCGTCGACTCGCTGCTTTCCGTCCAGGATTCGATCCGCATCACTCGCCGACTGCTCCACTCGGGATTCATCGTCATCGATCCCTCCAACGGAGCCATCAAGGCGTGGGTGGGCGGCATCAACCACGAACAATTCCCGTTCGACCATGTCGGGCTCGCCAAGCGCCAGCCCGGCTCCACCTTCAAGCCGTTCACCTATGTGACCGCGCTTCTCCAGGGATGGTCGCCCTGCGACAAGCTCGTGGACCGCCCCGTCACGATCAACTACGTCGAAAACGGCGAGAAGAAGACCTGGTCGCCGCACAATTCCGATTGGACGAACACGAACGACTCCATGACGCTGCGGCACGCCATGGGCCGTTCCATCAATTCCGTGACAGCCCAGCTCACCATGAAAGTGGGTCCGGCGAACGTCGCGCGCGTCGCGCATCGTCTCGGCATCCAGTCGCATCTCGATACGGTTCCGTCCATCGGACTGGGTCCCAATCCGGTGACGCTTCTCGAACTCGTCTCGGCCTATCTGCCGTTCCACAACGGCGGCAAGCTCTACGCCCCCTGGTTCGTGGATCGCATCGAAGACCACTCCGGCAAGGTGCTCGCGGTCTTCCGCCCCAAGCCTCGACAGGTTCTGCCTCCCGACATCGCCTGGCTCATGCTGCACATGCTCAAGGGAGGCATCGAGGAGCCGCTAGGAACGAGCCAGAACCTCTGGAGCTTCGACATCTTCAAGAACGGCGGCGAAATGGGCGGCAAGACGGGGACGAGCTCCGATCATGCCGACGGCTGGTTCGTGGGCGTCTCGCCAAATCTTGTCATGGCGGCCTGGACCGGCGCCGACGACCCGAGCGTCCATTTCCGCACCGGCGAGCTGGGCGAAGGCGCCAAGACGGCGCTCCCCATCGTCGGCAAGTTCCTGGAAGCCGCCTACCGCAGGCGGGATCTCGGTCTCGCCCCGGGCAAGTTCCCGAAGGCGCCACAGGGGATCCCCAGGGTGAAGTGGTACTGTCCCACCTCCTGGGACCGCTATCGCGACACGACCGCCGTGGATTCGCTCGGAGATTCCACGGCCGCTCCTGCGGAGACTCCGACACCGAAGATCTCGCTGTTCTGATCCCCCATCGGGGAGCCGCAGGCCACTGGAGGTGGCGCGACGCCCCATCGGGGAACGCGTCACTCCACGACGACCGAGGTGTCGGCCATCACGCGACCGCGTACTTCGCCTCCGAACGGCCCCTTGACGCGCACGATCTTCCCCTCGCGACCTTCCTCGAGGGCGAAGCCATCGGAAACGATTCGCGTTCCTTCGCGCGAAAGCACGATCCGCACCCGTTCCTGGCGACGAAAGAACGTCGGGGGCTCGAGCGCGCTCGACAGAAGCTCCTGCCCAGGCCCGACCCCACGCGCAAGACGCCTGCCGTGGACCTCCGCGCATCTTGGTGGAGGTGGAGCCCCCCCGTCCGTGCGACGCCACTCCCAGCGCAGATCCGCGGTGTCGAGATTCCCGCCCGCGAACAATCGGCGGATCGCCATCGGCACGAGCTCCTCGCGCGAGATCCGCGCGGATACGCGATCCGTGCGCACGACGCTGCCCACGGAATCCGTCCATTCCAGACGGAGCACTTCCGTCCCGGCGGGACGGAGGCCGCCGTCGCGGGCGATCTTCCAGGAAGCCGCCGTCGCGGGCCCGCGCAGGGAATCCGGCGTCCGAGCCGTGTCGACGCGCAGCCGCATCGCGCCCGTCTCCAGCCCGGCATACACGGCGAGCACGCGTTCGCGCAGGCCGTGCGCCCACGGCCCTCGCGCCTGCGGAGGCGTCCAAGCGCAGGCGAACGAAGCGAGAAGCGCGCAGAGCACGACGCTCACCGCTTGAGGTTGTTCGCCGTCTGCAGCATCTCGTCGGAAACCGTGATCGACTTGGACGAGATCTCGTAGGCGCGTTGGGCCACGATCAGGCTCACCATCTCGTCGACGAGCTGGACGTTGGAGCTTTCCAGGTACTGGCCCGCGATCGTCCCCGTGCCGTTCGCGCCAGGCGTGCCCGTCGTGGCCGAGCCCGAAGCGACCGTGGCTTGGTACAGATTCTGTCCCAGAGATTTCAGTCCGGCCGGATTGACGAACGTGGCGAGCTCGACGCGGCCGAGTTCGGTCGGATCGGTGTCGCCCTGGAGCACCGCCGAGATGGTCCCGTCGACGCCGACGCTGACGTTCGAAGCGTTCGCGGGCACTTCGATCTGCGGATCGAGGTAGTGGCCGTCGGCGGTCACGATGAGACCATCCGCATTCACCTTGAACGATCCGTCGCGCGTGTAGGCCGATCCCTGGTCCGCCGTCTTCACGACGAAGAAGCCGGCCCCCTCGATGGCCATGTCCAGCGCGTTGCCGGTCTGGGTCAGGCTGCCCTGTTCGAAATTGCGGACGTTGCCGACGCTCTTGACGCCCAGTCCCACCTGGAGGGAGCCGGGAAGGCGTACGCCTTCGGACGTGGAACCGCCCGGTTCCACCATGGTCTGGTAGAGCAGATCCTGGAACTCGACCTTCGCCTTCTTGAATCCCGTCGTGTTGACGTTGGCGAGGTTGTTCGAAATGCTGTCCACATAGAGCTGGTTGGCAAGCATTCCCGATGCGGATGTATAGAGACTTCTGAGCATGGGCTTCTCCTATCAGCCGACCCGACCGACCATGTTCACGGCCTTGTCGAGAGTGGAATCGACAGCTTGGACCACGCGGGAATCGGCCTCGTAGCTGCGGTATTGTGTGATCATCTGGACCATGGCCTCGACGGGATTCGTGTTGGATCCTTCGAGGAACCCCGTCTCGATCGACGCGTTCTCCGTCACCGGAACGGCCTCGGGCACCACCGTGCCGGAATCCTGGCGGACGCGGTACATCCCGGCGCCATCGTGGACGAGCGCGTAGGGCTTTTCGAAATCGACCCTGGCGAGCGTCGCGATTTCCTCGCCATCGGAAAGCACTTTCCCGTCGGCGGAAATGCTCGCCTTGGTTCCTGCGATGCGAACCGGCTGGCCACCTTCGTCGAGGATCTGCGCACCGGAAAGGTCCACCAACTCCCCTTCTCCGTTGAGTTGCAGACTCGCCGAGCGGAAGTAGCGTTCGCCGGCAGGCGTGGAGGCGACGAAGAATCCGTCGCCCCGCAAGGCCACGTCGAGCGGGTTGCCCGTCTTGACCAGAGGTCCCGATTTCCAATCGATGCCGACTTCGTCGATGCGCTGATCCTCTCGGGTGCGCATGTACTGGTCGACGTCGCGCCGGGATTCCACGGTATCGTGCGTGACAAGGCGCGAAAGCTTGAAGCCCGTGGTCTGGACGTTGGCGATGTTGTTCGCCGTCAGTTCCTGTTTGCGGACCTGGAGCATCATTCCGCTTCCCGCGCTGTATAGACCATTGACCATCGAGGCCTCCTCCAACGGGGTCTCCCCTATCGCGAAGGACATGCCAGAAGCCTCCTGGGCCCAATCCGATCGTTGCCAGATGGATGTCGGGAGCTTTCTGCCGGGACACCCCCTGAACGTACGGAAAGAACGTTGCCCCCCTGGTCCAACTGCGGTTTAAAGGGGTTTAATACCTTTCCCCCCCTATGCGTACCGATGTGGAGCTTCTCAGGAAGGGCGCCGACAACATTCGCTGGTTGTCTGCCGCCATGCCCCAAAAAGCCAACAGTGGCCACCCCGGCGGCTCCATGGGAGGAGCCGACTTCGTTCACCTGCTGTATTCTGAATACTTGGTGTACGATCCGGATGATCCGCACTGGAAGGAGCGCGACCGCTTCTTCCTCGATCCCGGGCACATGAGCGCGATGCTCTACGCCACCTTGGCCATCACGGGGCGCTACACCCTCGACGATCTCGCCGCATTCCGCCAGTGGGGCTCGCACACGCCGGGCCACCCGGAGCGCGACGTCGCGCACGGCGTCGAAAACAGTTCGGGCCCCCTCGGACAAGGCCACGTCTTCGGCATCGGAGCCGCGATCACCGAGCGATTCCTCGCGCAGCGCTTCGGCGAATGGCTGGCCCACAAGACCTACGCCTACATCTCCGACGGCGGCATCCAGGAAGAAATTTCGCAAGGAGCTGGCCGTATCGCCGGCCACCTCGGCCTCTCGAATCTCGTGATGTTCTACGACGCGAACGACGTCCAGCTCTCGCACATGGTTTCCGACGTGACGAGCGAGGATACCGCGGCGAAGTACCGCGCCTGGGGATGGGTCGTCCACGAAGTCGACGGACACGACTACGCGCAGATGCGCGCGGCCCTCGACGAGGCCGTCGCCGAAACGGAACGCCCCACGCTCATCATCGGCCACACGACCATGGGCAAGGGCGCGCGCCACGCCGACGGCTCGGTGTGGGAAGGCGACGTCAAGCAGCACGGCGCCCCATTCGGCAAGGACGCCACCGCGGCCACCGTGAAGGCGCTCGGCGGCGACCCGGAGGCGCCCTTCGCCATCCCGCCCGAAGTGATCGATGGCGTCAGAATCCGTCAGTCCGAACTCCGCGCGCTCGTGGCCGACCGCAAGGCCGCCGAAGCCTCCTGGCGCAAGGCCAGCGCGGACCTCGCCACCACGTACGACCGATTCTTCTCGAACGAGCCCTGGCCCGTGAAGTGGGACGACATCGCCTTCGCGCCGGGAATGGCATCGCGCAACGCCTCGGCCAACGTGATGGAGGCGCTCGCCGTCCAGATCCCCAACTTCGTCATGATGTCGGCCGACCTCGCCGGCGCCGACAAGACCGACGCGTTCCTCAAGAAGACCACGATCCTTCGCAAGGGCGATTTCAGCGGACAATTCCTGCAAGCCGGCGTCGCCGAGCTCACGATGGCCGCGCTCGCCGTCGGCATGGTCCTGCATGGCGGCGTCCGCGCCGGTTGCGCGACATTCTTCGCGTTCTCCGACTACATGAAGCCCGTGATGCGCCTCGCGGCGCTCCAGGAGCTTCCCGTCGTCTTCATCTGGACGCACGACAGCTTCCGCGTCGGAGAAGACGGCCCCACGCACCAACCCATCGAGCACGAAGCGCAGTTGCGCCTTCTCGAGCAGGTCCACAACTTCAAGGGCAAGCGATCCCTGCTCGCCTTGCGCCCCGGCGACTCCGAAGAGACGCGCGCGGCCTGGAGAATGGCCATCGAGAATATCGAGACGCCTTCGGCGCTCGTCTTCTCGCGCCAGGATCTGGTCGACTCCATCCCCGACACAGGCGACCGCAAGGCCAATGCCCAAGGCACCGTCCTCGGCGGGTATGTGGTGTCCGGAAGCGACAATCCCAGAATCATCCTGCTCGCCAACGGCTCCGAACTCGGGCTGATCCACCAGACCGCCGAAAAATTGCGGGCCAAGGGCGTCCCCACGCGCGTCGTGAGCATCCCTTCCATCGGACGCTTCCTCGACCAACCCACGACCTACCGCGACGAGATCCTCCCGCCCGCCATCCCCATCCTTGCCGTCACGGCAGGCCTCGGATCGGTCTTCCAGGGGCTGGAAGGCCCCTTCGGAGCCGTCGTCAGCCTGGAGCGATTCGGTGCCAGCGCCAACTTCAAGGTTCTCGACGAGCGATTTGGGTATACGCCCGACCACATCGTCGAGCAAGCCGAGACCTTGCTCTCCGAAATCCCCTCGCGCGCCGCCCGGCTCGAGAAGATCGCAAAGTCTCTCCAAGCTTGATTCAATCGGACTCGCAGGCTGAAACGGCCTGCGAATTTCCGACTTCGTTCTCATCATGCTAGGAGCAATGATCCAGATGCATGCTCACCCGTTCGTTTTCCTGTCGGCACTGACTGTCCTGCTTGGCGCCTGCAGTTCTTCCCGACCATCCACAGCAACAGGGACCACTCCCAGCGCTCCTCAGGCATCCACAGGATCGCCAGCCCCCGCAACCGCCAGCGAGGCGGTCCCCGCTGTCGCACCCGTACCGCCCCCCAAAATCGACTCTGTCAGTCCACCCCCTCGCCCTACCGTCCTGATCCCAGGTCAGAACCTCTTCGCCGTGCGTACCAAGCTCGTACCCCGGGTGATGGCAAGCGGCTGGATTCTCATGGTGAACAAACCCGACAGCATGGAATTCTTCCGCCTCGCCGACTCCACCCTCACCACGTACCTCTTCGGAACACCGCCTGGCCCCGGTCAAAAGTTGCGTCTGCGTTTCATCCTGACGCGCGAAGGCGATGCCACGCGAATCGCGTTGATGGGCCATCTGATCGGCAAGAACGGCCCGCTTCCCTATGTCGCGCAAGAAGCCCCCCTGATGGAGAATCTCACGTCTCTGCAGGCCGATCTTCTGGCCGCCCCTCCCATGCAACCTCCCGAAAAGCCCGGCAAGAAGAAAAAGAAGTGATCCGTTCCCTCCATTGCTGTTGGAACGGAGAATCCGTGCTGATTGTGCGCCACAGGCGTTCGTTTTGACGGATGGCACCCTGTCGAAGCTGGCGGCCAGCCTCGAGACTGAGGTACACTTGTTTCATGAACACGGAACTCTCCAAGACCGTACAAATACCGCCCCCGGCGGTGTTTGCGTTCCTGGACCACCGAGAGTTCCTTCGCCGCTGGTACGAATGGAAAAAGACCGCGACCAGAGGCTTCTCCTACCGATCCTTCGCACGCAAGGCCGGTTTTTCTTCGATGAGCTTCCTGCGGGACGTGATCGAAGGTCGCCGGAATATCTCCGACGACAGCGTCGAGAAATTCGTTTCTGCCATCGGACTGGTCGAGGATGCCGCGTCCTACTTCCGGGAGCTTGTTCACTACAACCGCGAAACGGACTCCGAGAAGCGCTCGCAGTGGTTCCGCAAACTCCTGCTTCTGCAAGCTCGTCGCGAATTTTCGCCGGTTCGCGAAAACCAGGCGAAATACTACTCCGACTGGCTCAACGTGATCGTTCGCGAGACGGCTCCATTGCCCGTCTACCAGGGCGATCCGACTCGGATCGGCAATGCCTTGCGCCCGCGGATCCCCGCTGCGGAAGTCTCGGATGCGCTCGATCTCCTCGTGCACATCGAAATGCTCGAGAAAACACGTTCGGGAACCTACAAGGCCACCACGCCGCGTCTGGTTCCTGGCGACGTCGACCCCGCCATGGTTCGGAACATCAAGCGCCAGATGCTCATGCATGCGCTCGACCGACTCGATGCCCCCACTCCGGAGCCCGACACTCATCTCAGCTCCGTGACGCTCACGGTCTCCCAGGCGCGTCTGGCGCGCCTTCAGGAGAGCATCCGGCAGTTTCGCCTCGATCTTCTCGCCGACACGGCCAGCGACGAGGGCGTACTTGAGCAAGTCGTCCAGGTCAATTTCCAGGTCATCCCATTCCTGCGGACCGAAACCAGTGAAGCGCGCTGATCTTCTCCTCCTTCTGGGAGGAGTTTTTCTGGTTTCCTGCGGCGACGACCAAACCTCCTCGACAGGTGGAACAGGAAGCGACTTCCCCATCCACCCCGCGATCGCGATTGTCCAGGAGCGCAATGGCAGCACCATCCAGGCCGCATCCTGGCGTCTATGGTCCGTCTCCCGCGATTCCGTCCATTACAAGAAGGAGCTGGCTCCCACCGATAGCGGCTTCCTGCTACCCGACACGGGCAGTTGGCTTGTGGAAGCCTGGGCTTCGCCGGAAAATGCCGGCAAGACGACAGATCTTGCCGCACAGCCCCTGGACAAATCCTACGAGCGCTGCCTGAATTGGATTGGTCGCAACACGAGTTCCGCATCGCCCTCGCCGGCGATTCTTGGAGCTTGTTCAGAGCTTGCATCGCCTACGGTCCTGTCCCACGGCACCACGCAGGGCACTCCGCGCGCCATCGCGGCCTTCCGCCTTCCATCGCCTGGCGTTTCGGGAACCATTCTTCGCGATTCGCTCAACCGCATCGTCTCGGCCCGCGCTTGGCGACTCTGGAAAGCCACGGGAGACTCGACGGGACCGTTCGCCATTTTCCACTTCGCCGGCTATCAGAGCGGCGGCGAGCCCGGAATCCTCGAAACCTCCGGCCTCTCGGGAACCTGGGTCGCGCAAGGCTGGGTCGAAGCCCCATCCGACACGTTGTATCGAACACCCGCCTACGAGACCGGACTCGAGACGACACTTCTCGATCTCTGCCTGGGCTCTTCCGCATTCGTCGCCCCTCGCCTGTGCACCGAGCAGCTTTTCGACGAGACACAATACGGCACAGGGCAAGGCCAGCTGGTTTCACCCAGTGTTCAGGCCGTATTCCGGATCCCGTCCAAGGACTGAGCCATCGGGATGGCCGCGTCCTTTCGCTTGAAGGGAAGGATGCGCTCGCGACGCCGTGAAGTCTAGGCGCTCAGCTGGCAGAAGAATTCGACAAGCAGCTTCTGATGCCTTGGCTCGTCCGGATTGATCTCGGCGAGATCGATCTCGTTTTCGCCGAACCAGAATTCGAGATCCGTGGCCAAGTCCATCGCGGCGCCCTCGCCTCGCTGGAAATCGTCGAACGGGCCATACCACATGATCTGGCCTTTGGATCCGGCCAACACGTTGAACTCGTCTCGCCAGGCTTCGAGATCCTTCAGACGCAACTTGCGCGAAGCACGAAGCTTGCCGATCTGTTCGACGAGAGACGCCGTGATGGCGGCGTCGGAAGGAGGCACCCAAAGCGGAACCAGCTTCGTCTCGAGGAAGAGCGCGCCTTCTTCCGGGCTGGAAAACCACAGCGCCGTACGCGGCTGCTGCGCGGAGTCGGTGGAACAATCGTCGAACGTGACAAGCAGCCAACTGTCGAAAGTCAGCGGTTGCTTGCGGACAACGTCGAACAGGGCGTCTGCGGTAGCTCTCTGCCAAGGGTACGACATGGTTTGAAAATAACTCGCGCGAAGGCTCGAAGAAAGCCCATCGCGCGCGGAAAGAATGTTCCCCTCAGAATCCGGAGACTTCGATGCGAAGACTCCAGCTCCAGCTCTCCCCCGCAGGAAGGGCGATGATGCCAGGCTTGGCGCGCAGATCCCAATCGGCGTTGGAACGGTCGGCCACTCCGTGCCATGGCTCCAGGCAGAGGAAGGGCGCGCCCGGGCGGGTCCAGAACCCCCACCACGGAGCACCGGGAGCGTGCAGCTTCACCCGCAGACCATCCTCGGAGCCGAAGGTGACGGAATCCGACTTCAACCCTTCGAGGACCACCGCACCGGCGCGGAAGAGATCGGGCCGCAGACGCAAATTGTCCTGATCGCGGAAGAACGGGACCTTGCGTCCGGTGAGAAGCCCGTCGATGTCGACCTCGAGGCGATCGCAGCTTTCGGGACGTTCGAAGTGCAACGAATGGGCTTCCTGCGAGCCGTCGGGACGCAAAGGCCAGCGGAAGGCCGGGTGCACGCCCACCGAGAAGAGGAGGTCGTCGGTGCTGGACGGATTGAAGACGTCGATGCGCCAGTCGAGAACGGACCCTTCGAGGGAATAGGTGGATGCCAGCTGGAATTCCTGCGGATAGCGTTCCAGGAATGGTCCTGCATGAGCAAGCAGGAAGGAGGCGCATTGCCCATCCTCGTGGACGAGATCCCATTCCAGTTCTCGCGCGAAGCCGTGCTGCGGAAGCGAGTAGCTACGCCCCTGCCAGACGTATTTGTCGCCCCGCAAGCGTCCCACGAGGGGGAACAGGATGGGCGAAATACCCGTCCAGTGCTCGGGATCGCCGCTCCACAGGAGATCGGTTCCGCTTGGTAGATGCTTGAGTCCACGCATTTCCGCCCCCAAGGACGATATCTGGACTTCGAGCGCGCTGGACTGGAGAACGACGGGCTTCATGGGTTCCTTTCCGGTTTCACGGAACCAGAGTGACGGGGAGGATCCAATTCAGAGGATTGACAGGAGTCTCTCCCTTGAGGACCTCGTAGTGGACATGGGGGCCGGTGCTGCGCCCAGAATTGCCGAGCAGACCGATCGCCTGTCCCCGACGGACCTGCGCCCCGACTTTGCAACGATAAGCGCTCAAATGGCCGTAGAGGGTCCGGATCCCATGCCCGTGATTGATCACGACATGGTTTCCATAGCCTGAATTATACTCGGCCGTCTCGATGCGTCCCGCCGCGGTCGCGACCACGGGCATGCCGATGCGGTTGGCGATATCCTGACCATCATGGAACGCGGACCGTCCAAGAATCGGATGGAAGCGCCAGCCAAAGCCGGAAGAGAAGTCGCCCCAGACAGGGACGATCGAGGGCGTCCGCTCCCAAGCGAGGATGTGATCGAGAGCGATGCGGCGCGCGGCGCGCATCTCGGTGGCACGGCGCTCCGCCCGCTCGCCCAGGCTCCACGCCTCCGATGCCAGTCGTCCCTCGTCGCTTGTCTCGGGAAAGAGAAGCTCCAGAAGCCGCCCGCCCTGGGGAAGACCGGCCTGGCGGCGCGGCGTTTCGACGAGGCCGTAACGGGCAAGCAGGCGACTTGCGAGGCCGTCGCATTCGGCGACATCGACCGCGACCGCGTCCTTCCGGTGGGCCATCTCGCGCAGATCGCGATGCAACACCGCACTGCGCCGCGTCTGCAGAAGCAGGTCCGGATAGATCCGGGCGGCGCTCCATATCTGCCAGCTCAGAAGCCCGACAAGAATGACAAAAAACGTCCCGAAGAGCATCGCGACATGGGAAGCTCGCTGCGGCAGCCGAAGATGGATGGCATGCCCCATCTCGCCCCACTGGATCGAAACGTCCCGACTCATCGACGAACCTCGAGCCGGCTCAACGCGCATCTCCCGACTTGAACAGGTGCCGCCCCCCCCAGGAAGCGACGTATTCCACCACGGGAGCCAGCGCGTGCCGCCCGGCCCAGGAGTTGCGAATCTGGGAACGCATTCCCGGCAACGCCGTCTGGATGGCGGCGAGAAGCACCAGAACGAATACGGCGCCCTTCGAGAACCCCAGCACAAGACCAACGCCCCGGTCGATCCATCCGACGGGCTCTTCCTTGGTGTAACGCCTCCAGAGCCACGCGCAGAGGATCCCGAGGAACCAGCCGAGGATCGCGCCAAGAAAAGCGCACAGCCAGGGAAGCACGGAGATCGGCAACTCGGGACGCAACCGATGGCACAAGGCATGGGCGAAAGGCAGCATCCAGCCGATGAAGGCACCACCAAGAATGCCGGCCAATCGCAAGAGCCCCGCGACAAGACCGCTCTGCCACCCACGGATGGCAGGCACGACAAGGCAGAACGCCACGAGGCCATCGATCCAGGAAATACCGTTCATCGCATCAGACGCAAGGCGAGGAGGAGGCCGACTGCCGCCGCCCCCGAAGAAAAGGCGATGAAAGCGGCGAGAAGAATGGATGGACCTCGCCGCGGCAGGGGAGAATCGAATCCGCGTCCAGCGCGGATGGAAGCCATGAACGCGGCGAGATAGGCTTCACGGTCGCGCCCGGCACGTCCCCAGGCCCGATCGAGTCTCGCCAGGAATGCAGAGGCGTCGCGCGGCCGACGATCCTTGGAACGGGACATCGTGGCCGACATCAGAAACGCGATCGAGAGCGGCGTTCCCGGAACAGCCACCCAGAGCGGGCGAGCACGTTGCGTGAGCAATGCGGTCAGAGTCGCTTCCGGCGTATCCTTGCGGAAGGGATGAACCCCCGAAATCGATTCGTAGATGCACAGGGCAAGGGAATACAGATCGCACCGATCGTCGATCGACTCTCCCTTGGCCTGTTCGGCGCTCATGTACGACGTGGTCCCGACCACCATTCCCGGCATGGTGAGATCCGCTTGGTTTTCGAAACGCGCCACGCCGAAATCGAGAAGTCGCACCTGCCCCGTATGCGAAACCATGATGTTCGCCGGCTTCACGTCCCGGTGAACGATGCCATGCAGATGAGCGTGGCGCAACGCCTCGGCAACCCCCCAGGCGACGCAGAGAGCGACATCGAGAGGAAGACGCCGACGCAGGTCGAGCAATTCCCGGAGCGTCAGCCCATCGATGAATTCCATGGCCATCGCCGGACGACCGTCGACCATCCAATACCGATACACATGGGCGTAGCCAGGATGAGCCACTCCGGAAAGAAGGCTCGCCTCCCGATGGAATCGATTGAGGAGTTCTTCGCCGCAGTCGGCGGGCACGCGTTTGACGACGACCTTGCGATCGAGCGAAGGGTCGTAGCACAGGAAGACCTCGCCCATGCCTCCAAGCCCGGTTCCAATGGGCTCGAGCACATGGTAGGGACCCAGCGTGGGAGGCAGTTCAGATTTCGGCGAAGTGGCGATCGCGGGCCTCGAGAAGTTTTTCGACGACGGTGTGGGCGACTTTCACGCTGCCGATCCCGGGACTCCCGGGACGCTCGCCGTGGCTGTCGCTGCCGCCAGTCCAGACCAACCCGTAGCGGCGGGCGAGATCCTGGTACTTGCGACGGGACGTGGAAGGAATCCTGTGGCAGTAGATCTCGATCCCCTTCAATCCGGCCTGCGCCATCATGGGGATGAGATCGTCGCGATCGGTATGCGCCGGATGCGCCATCACAGCGGCTCCACCCGCGTTGTTGATCAGGGCGATCGCCTCCATGGGCGTGAGACTCTGGGAATCGACATAAGCCGGACAATCGCAACCGAGCCACTTCTCGAAGGCTTCCTGGAACGTCTTGACGTATTCCTCTTCAAGCAGGGCGCGCGCGATGTGGGGCCGTCCCACCGTGCCACCGTGGACATAGGAGAGGACCTTCTCGAAACGGATGCGCACACCCAGCCGATCGAGCTTGCGAACCATCGCCTTGGCGCGCAGGAGCCGGCGGCGTTTGGATCGTTCGAGAGCAGTATTCAGGTTGAGATTCGTGGGATCGAAGAAGTAACCGAGGATGTGGATGTCGGAGCCTCCCCAGGAGGAGGAGATCTCGACGCCCGGAATCAGTTCGATGCCATGCTGGTGGGCAAGATCACGACCCAGTTCCCACGAATCGATGTTGTCGTGATCCGTGATCGAAATGGCGGTCAGGCGGCGGCGCGCGGCGATCTCGATGATCTCGGCGACGGACAGGATCCCGTCGGAGAGATTCGAATGGACATGGAGATCCACCCACCCTGGAGCCTTCGCTTCAGGTGCGGCCAAGAATGGCTGCCAAGTGGTGTGGTGCATGCTCGGGTCTCCAGATCCTGACAAAAATACGACCTCCAAGGCGATTGCAGCGGTCCCCTCCTATCTTGATTGCCCATGTTCGCATCGGTTTGCCTCCTCCTTCTGCGTATTTCCTCCGCAGGCGTCGATGACACGGCGTCGATTCCGCTCCCTCCGGAAGCACCTGTCACACCTGTTTCAAGCGTTTTCGATACGGCCCGAGCACATTCGGAGCCATTGGGCGACCCCATCGGCGACCCACTCCCGGTTTCCGCGAATTCGACGCCCCGCGAAGGAGAGTCGATCGACTCGATCATCTTCATTCGACATGGAGCCCTGGAAGGAACCAAAGTCGTCTCCCCTGGAGACAGCATCGTCTATTCCATCGGCGAGTGGATTCGAGACGAGGTTCTGCACAACAGGACGCGGGAGATCGCCGTCTCGCGGCGGCTCTTGTTCAAGACCGGAGACCCGATCGACTCCTTGCGCCTCGCCGAAACGGAGCGAACCCTTCGCGCCGAACGGTTCATCGCGGAAGCATCCGTTCGCACGAGCACGCTTCCCGACGGAAAACGCGCCGTGAACGTCGAAACATGGGACCAATGGAGCACCGCCATCCCGCTCGCCCTGAATCGGGCCGGCGGCGAACTCACCTGGCTCGTCGGATTCAACGAGTCGAACCTCCTCGGATCGGGACAAACGGTGGGCTTCTCCTACCTGTCCAAGCCCCTCCAGACCGCGTGGAATTTCAGCTACAGCAACAACGCGTTCCTTCTGCCCAGCCATCTCCTCGGCGTCTACTGGAGCAACACGTCCGACGGCGACGTCTCGAGCATCCGTCTGGGACGTCCCCTGAACTCGCGCTACCAGGACTGGGCCTGGATGCTCGAAGTGGACGACGCCACGTTCGACCGCTCCGTATGGGCCGATGCCGGCGTATGGCAGGAACTGCGCCGTTCCCATCCCGCCGTCCGCGACATCGATTGGAAAGGTGGCCGTTCGGGAGATCGCGTGGGTTCCCTGGATGCGGCAAGCATCGACGAGTACGCCGGCTTCGGGCAATTGGGCTGGTACGAAGGCACGCACACGCAGAAAGTGCGCCTCTGGGCTCAACGCGTGTGGGGCTCCGACCTGCGCGTCTCGACCGGTCCTCTCCTGGAAAGCCAGCGCGATTCGTCCGGAGCCCTCTACGTCCTGGGAACGCTTCCCGCCAGCCTGCGCCAGGAATTGTCAACAGGGGATCGCTGGCAGGATCTGCGAAGCGGCTCTCCGGAAATCGACGATCGACGTCTGGGCTGGATGGGATCGATTCGCCGCGACCGCTGGATCCGCCGCAAGAACTTCAACAACCTCAAGTGGATCGAAGACATCCCCGTCGGCTGGCTTGTCGAAGCAAGCACGTCCCATTCCGTGATCTCGCGCGGAGAGGACCGCGACGCGACCTGGAACCAGATCGTGGGACGCTGGTCGGGTCTCGCCGACCGCACCTACGCGGTGGCTTCGGCCTCGTGGATCGGCCGAACCGGCGGAAGCAGCCCCTTCGAGGACCGGCAGGGATTGTCGTGGAATGCCGAACTGCGCCGCATGTCCAATCCGCAGATCCAAGGCATCCTCACCGCCTCGGGCGATTTCGTGGCCGACGCCCCCATCACATCGCAGCTCACGCTGGGCGAAGAAACCGGTCTCCCTGGATTCCCCGCCCACAGCTTCGTCGGAACAACGCGCAACATCTTCGGGTCGGAACTGCGGTGGACCCCTCCCCTGGAGGCCTTCACCGTCGTTCCCGCTCTCGCCGCCTTCGCCGCGGCAGGACGTGTTGGCAATGAAATCCGCCCCTTGGGATCGGGGGAATGGCACTACGGTGCCGGCGTGGGCCTCCGCTTCGGCCTGACCCGCTCCATCAACGGCATCGTGAACCACATCTCGATTTCCCGCCCCCTCGGCCCCGAAGGCGGCGACTGGAACGAGACCGGGAGCTGGATGCTCTCGTTCGGAACGAAACAGAGCCTCTGATCGGAAGACTCTCGCGGCTCAATGCATGAGCGCGAACAGCGCGACGAGGAGGAACAAGATTACTGCTTGCCGGGCTTTTCGGCGCCAACCCGGAGCAGCTTGTAGAGGAGCGCGTCGACGAGGGCGATCCACGAGGCTTCGATGATGTTCTCGCTCACGCCCGCGGTGTTCCAGACATGCTCGCCATCGGTGCTCTGCACCCACACCCGCACACGCGACCCCGTGCCGCCACGGCGCTCCGGCGCGTCGTGCCCGTCCAGCACGCGAACCTTGTAGTCCGTGAGACGCACCGATTGCAGCGAAGGGAAGAAACTGACCACGGCCTTGCGCAACGCGGCATCCAGCGCACCCACTGGACCGTCCCCGAAAGCGGCCGTGTGAGCCGTCTGGTCTCCGACCTCCACTCGCACGGTCGCCTCCGACGCGACTTCGCCCATCTCTTCCGTGACGCGATAGTGCGTGATCCGGAAGGGATCGTCGAACAGCCCCAGGTGCCTCGCGGCCAGCAGATGGAACGAAGCCTCGGCGACCTCGAAATGCCAACCTTCGCTCTCCATCTCCTTGACCTCGCGCAGGATCTCCCCCACGCGCGGATCGCTCTTCTCGAGATCGGGCGCGATGGAGGCGAGACGAGCGGTCACGAGAGAGCCACCCGACTGGTCGGAGACGATGAGTTCGCGTTCGTTGCCCACCGTCGAGGGATCGACGTGCTCGAAGGAGCTGGCGACCTTGAGGACGCCGTCGATGTGCATTCCGCCCTTGTGCGCGAAGGCCGCTTCGCCCACGTAGGGCGCCCGGATGTCCGGCGAAAGGTTCGCGATCTCCCAGACGGAAACCGACAACCGCTTGAGCTTCGAAAGATCGGGGACGATCGACTGTCCCATCTTGAGCTGGAGATCGGCCAGGATGGTCACGAGGTTCGCGTTGCCGCAACGCTCCCCGATGCCGTTGATGGTGCCTTGCACCATGAGCGCCCCGGCACGCACCGAGGAAAGGCTGTTGGCCACCGCGACACCGGTGTCGTTGTGGGCGTGGATGCCGAGCTTCGCGCCCGGCAGCCGATCCTGGACCTCGCGCACCACGCGCTCCACGTCCCAGGAAAGCGCCATGCCTCCATTGGTCTCGCACAGCACGATCCAATCGGCGCCACCGTCCATCGCGGCCTCGAGCGTGGCGAGCGCATACGCCGGATTGGCCGCGTAGCCATCGAAGAAATGTTCGGCGTCGTAGACGACTTCGCGCCCGGCGGCTTTCAGAAAGGCGACCGTGTCGCGGATCATCGCCAGGTTCTCGTCGCGATCGACCCGGAGGACGTGGTCGACATGCAAGTCCCACGACTTGCCGAAGATGGTGACCACGGGGCAGCCGGCCTCGAGCAGATACGAAAGCCCCCGGTCCTCGGAAGCGGCATGACCAGCCCGACGCGTGGAACCGAAGCAGGAGATGCGGGCGTTCTTCCACGTCATCGCCGCGGCGCGTCGGAAGAACTCCACATCGAGAGGATTGGTGGGATTCGGCCAGCCGCCTTCGATGTAATGGATCCCGAAATCGTCGAGCAGACGAGCGATGGCGAGCTTGTCGTCCAGCGAAAAGGACAGGCCTCGAGCCTGATTCCCGTCGCGGAGTGTCGTGTCGAAAAGCTTGACGGACATGGATTCCTCGAGTGTTGGAGCGTCGGAGCCCCGCATCATCCCCCGATCCCGATCGCGCTCCCCATCGCACAAACGAAAAGGCCCGCTTCCTCGGATCGAGGAGAGCGGGCCGACGGCCGTGGACAGGCGCTGCGGTTCACTCTCCCGATGGGGCGTGAATAATTCGCAGCTCGCTGATGGAACGGAAGTTCATTGGATTCAATCTACATCCGCGCGCCGTGGAATCGCTTCGTTCCCGGCTCAGAGCGCCGCGTCGCGGAGTTCCTGGGCGCGGAAGAACTGCGCCTGGGGAGCGCCGTCGGGGAGCATCACGGGAACCAGCGCACCGGGAAGCACCGTGCCCGGATCGTTGTCGGCGTTGGGGCCGCCCAAGTCGGTGCGGAGCCAGCCCGGATCCATGCGGCTCACGATCACGCCCGTCCCCTGGAGGCGCGCCCCGAGGTCGTCGGTCCACTTGTCGAGGGCCCACTTGGATGCGCCGTAGGCGGCCAGTTGCCAGGTTTTGTCAATCCCCGACGTGGTGTTCACGATGCGTCCCCAGCCACGCGCTTCGATGGACGGCAACAACAGGGCGGTCAGACGCATGGGAGCGAAGATGTTGATCTGAAACACGCGCGCCCAGTCCGCGAGATCCTGCTGGTCGACAGCCTCGGTCCAAGCGCTCATCACGCCGGCATTGTTGTAGAGGACGTCGACGCCGCCCGCCTCGAGGACTTCCGCCGCCAGACGATCGACCTCCTCCGGCATGTCGAGACGGGCCGCGAAAGCGCGTCCCTCGCCACCCGCAGCCTTCACGAGCTCGAGGGTGGAGGCGCAGGCTTCGAGGGTGCGCCCATGCACGAACACGCGCGCGCCCAGCTTCGCGAGGGCTTCGGCGACAAGCTTGCCGACGCCACGACTGGATCCAGTGACAAGAACGGTTTTGCCGATAAGGCGCTTCATGGGACGACTCCTTGATGAATCATCCAAGGTCGTTTCGCGACGCCCGCCGCGCAAGGAGACGGGGTTGCGGTAATGGGCCGGCGCCCTGTCGAGACCAGCGGATACGGCACTCGTCGAACTCGGCAGGTCGAGACGAGCTCGACCACCGACTCGACAAGCGAAGACTTCAGCCCTCGAGGTAGTCGAGATCCTTGCCGAAGCTTTCCTTCAGGTAGGCAACGGCTGCGAAAGCGAGAACCAGGCAGATGCCGCCGATGATCGCCGCGGCGCCTGTGACCGAGAAACGCGGACTGAGGGCCGTGAAACCAAGCGTGATGGGAACGACCCCGCCGCGCACGAAGTTGGGAACGGTATTGGCTGCCGTGCTGCGGATGTCGGTGCCGAACTGCTCGGAAGCCACCGTGACGAAGAGCGCCCAGTATCCCACGCCCGTTCCGATGAGGAACGTCATGGCGTAGAATTGGAACGACGAAAGACCCGAGGCGTTCAGATACACGGCGCTGATGGCCGTGAGGAACACCAGATATCCGAAGATCACCTTGCGGCGGCTTCCCAGCATCTGGCTGAGGAAGCCGCTGATCAGATCGCCGAAGGAAATTCCCACGTAGGCCCACATGACCGCCTTCCCCACGATGAGATCCTTGGTGCCGCCAGCCTCGGCGAAACGCGCGCACAAAGCGACGAGAACACCCACGGCGAACCAGATGGGGAGCCCCACGGCGATGCACGAGAGATAGCGCAGTGCGCGCTCGGGGGTCGAGAAGAGGCGGAAGAAGTCTCCTCGCCCCGCGATGTGGGCGTGCGAGATCTTCTTGAACATGCCCGACTCGAAGCTGCGCATCCGCACGACGAGAAGCGCGACGCCCATGAGACCGCCGGCGAGGAACGCGCTGCGCCAGCCCAACTCCGTACCGACGATGAAGGCGACGACCGCGCCCATCGTTCCGAAGGTCACGATGATCACCGTGCCCCAACCGCGGATGGCCTTGGGCATGGTCTCGGAGACGAGCGTGACGCCCGCCCCGAGCTCGCCCGCCAGCCCCACTCCGGCGAGGAAGCGACAGACCTGGAACCAGCCGATGTCGTGCACGAACGAATTGCCGAGGTTCGCGACGCTGTAGAGGAGAATGGACCCGAAGAGCGCCGACACGCGTCCCTTGCGATCGCCCAGAATCCCCCACAGGAGACCGCCAACGAGCATGCCACCCATCTGCCAGTTGAAGAGGAGGACTTCGGCGGCCTTGAACGCGGCGGAGCCCGGAGCGAATCCGAGATCGGCGAGGCTCGCGTTCTTGACCACGTTGAACAGGATGAGATCGTAGATGTCGACGAAATAGCCCAGCGAGGCCACGACGACGAGACCGATCCAGGAGGTGGGAGAAGACGAGGCGTTCTTTGTGCTCATGACACGGATTCCGTCTTTGATTGGCCGCAGGGCGCCGAAGGCGGAGCGGACGAGTGGGTCCGCCTTGATAGAAAAAATGCGGCCGTTCGCGAAGGTGGACAACCCACCCCCGACATGCACGCGCCTCCCGTCAGCGATGCAGCAGCGTGGCGGCCTGCAGGATGTTCACGCGCTCCAGATCGAACCAGGACTGCGCGCGCGGCACCCGAGCCACGCGCAATTCGTCGATGCGGCCCACGAGTCCCCCGCCGATGCTCATGCTCCCGAGCGCCGGTGTCGGCGCGATCGAATCCACGTCGAAGGTCCCAGAAGAAACCGCGTCGACGAACAGCTCCGCCTTCGCGCCCGTGCCACGATCGCGATCGATCGTGGCCGCCACATGCACCCAGCGTCCCACGGGAACGGGCGCGAACACGCCCGAATCGGACGGTCCGCCGCGCATGCGAAAGCCCACGTTGAGAACACCGTTGATTTTTCGAAGCAGGATTCCCCAGGACGGAAGCGAACTCTGCCCGTTGGAGTCCTTCCAGACGAGACGCGCCTCGGTGCCCACGATGTCCTGGATGTGGACCCACAGCGAAATCCCGATATTGGCCGGCTCGAGCGTTCCCTGATCCGTGGCGACGAGAGCCTGCGATCCGTCGAAGCGACGAGCCGCACCGACGACACCGGAGTCGACCGTCGCCGTTCCGGACAATTCCCGACACCCCTGGACGGCGCAGGATCCATCGCCGTCGAGATGCCACACGCCGCGCCAACCGGCGGCGGAATCGAAGACGGAGGCCGCATCGGACCAGGAGGGCGCCTCGTCGTTTCCCCAAAGGACGTCGACATGGTGTTCGCTGGAGGATCCGTCGATCCGGCGCATCCAGGTCCACAGTCCGCCGGGACGATTCGAGACGGGAACGAGTTCGTAGGGGCGCGCCGAGTCGTCCTCGTCGCGCACGCGCAGATCGGCGATGTCGTCGCGCTCCAGGAGGGACTCGGGCAGAGGAATCCACAGCGGAAAATCGTCGACGTCGCGCGTGATCCCCGTCTTCGTGTTGTCGAGGATCCAGCGCTCGCGATGTCTCCAAAGCGATGCGCTTTCCTCCCGCAATGCGAGGACCGCCACGTCCCCGAGATCCGCGATGGCGCGCGGCGGCACGACCGTGCGCACCCTGGCCTTGCGCACGATGCCGGCGGAATCGGCGCGCAGATCGAGAACCACCGTTCCGACGGCGATCCCGGAACGGGAGAAGGCGCCCGACGCGTCCGTCGCGATCGCGATGTCCGTGCCCAGCACTCGCACGACGCCCTGCCAACCGGGCACGAAGCGACCGGCCACGCCGCCTGCGCGCAGAAGCGTGTCGAGCACGCCAGTCTGCCCCGTGCTCAGCTCGCGACGCAACGAGAGCTTTCCGGAAACGACCTCGACGGAATAGAGCCCCGGACGGAATCCGTCCGCATCCAGGCGTCCTGCGGAATCGAGCAGGGTGTCCAGCCGCGTGCGTCCGGCGGGAAGGAGGGAATCGATCGCATCCCCGCTTCCCCAATCGGCGGGGCGGATCCGAACGGAAGCGGAAGCGACGGGATCGCCCTGCTCGTCGACGAACCGGGCAGCCAGAGTGTTGGACGTCTCGGTGGAGCTTCCACCCGCCACGGCCGAGTCGCGCGTACTGTCGCAGGCGGCGAGCAACACCCCCCCGCACGACGCCAGCGCCAGGATGATCCCACGCATCCTCACAGCACCTTCGGATGGACGCGCGCCACAGGGAACAGCTGGATGTTGAGTTGAAACACTCCATCCGGCTCTGGACATTCCTGCGCGATGTTCTGGATCTGACGACGCATCTCTGATACCTTCTCCCGGACTCGGGGAAGATCGCTCCATCGAAGAGTTACCGTCAAGGAGGAAATATCGCGTTCGTCCACCGGAATCTCGTCGAGAGCCCGCTCGGCCAGCCGCATGTACTGCCCCTGGAACCGGCGCACCACCTCGGCGGGCATCTTCTGCCCCGGATGCACATGAGGCTCGGCGAGCCGCCAGAAGCCCTTGTCATCTTCGCGCAGAAGCCCCAGACGCGAAAGCAACTCGACCGACTCCTTGATCTTTTCCGCCGAAACCCGCGGCGTGACCATGGCACCGATCTGATCGAATCCACCCCGAAACGGCACGATCCCGGCAAGGGAACGCACGACGGAATGGTGCCAATTGTGGAAATACTCGGCCTGGTCGGACTCGAGGCCGCGCACGTCGACACCCCGCAGCGCGACGATGCGCTCTGTGAGTTCCTGGACTTCTCCGCGCGTCTTGGCCCGAGCCAGACGGACCAGGGTTTCGAAATAGGCCTCCTCGCGGGAATCGAAGCGGCACAGTTTGCTCACGGCCGCGATGCGGACCAGGGGAAGCTGGAGTTTTCCCTGGAGCACCTTCACGAGCTGACCGGGATCCATCCCGATCTTTCCAGCCATGTAGCGTACGGAATACCAGTCCTTGTCGGCCTTGCGGCTTTCCTGGTAGGCCTGCAGAAAAGCCCGGTAGTCCAAGAACGAGAAGACGGAGATCACGGCATGGCTCCAGATCCCTCGTTCCATGTCGGAACATCAGAGACGTTCCACCTGCATCGGGTCGCGAATCTGGAATGGGAGCTTGACATGGACGACCTTCCGCCGGATGAGAGCCTTGCCGACTTCTTCAAGTTAGCCCGATCGGATCGGCATCGGTCGGATCGGATCGTCAGCCATTGTTGAAACACGTGTCAACAGAGTTCCAACCCGCGACTCGCCGTCCCCGACTACAAGCCCGGGACGAGGCGAGTCTCATGCACCCCATTTCGCCCTTCGATCCGCACCACACGGGAGATCGAGCTCTTGGGAAGCGCCGCGGAGTTGCCTGCGGGAAGCACCATCTCGCCCAGTCGACGACCATCCATCCCCAGAACGACCACAGGAAGATCTTCCGAAAGGGAATTCCAAAGCGTCCAAGCTCCACCATCGCGGGTCAAACGAACCTGGGATGCTTCGTGGCGCGGCGTCACGCCCGTCGAGCCCCAGGACGAGATGGTCGCGCCCGCGCCGTCGGTCGAACTGGTGAGTTCGGCCTGAAGCCCTGTGGCGGCGGAAAGCGCCAGCTTTGCATAGAGGGGCGTGAACGCGATCTTGCTCCCCGCCATGTTGCCGGAACAGCCGGAGAAGCTGTTGTTGGAATTCACGGTGATGGCCGTGTAGTCTCCCTCGAAGAGATCGATCGGCTTCTTCTGGTTGATGAACAGGCTCGCATCGACCAGGATGTCCGCCTTGTAGGCGGCGCGGATGTTGTGGGTCTGTCCCTTGTCTGCGCTGTTGAACAGGCAATTCGCCACGTGGACCTTGCCGAAGCGGACGCGGGGCATGCGCTCGGCCACGCCTTCGCCCCACCAGGTCTTGTAGAACGTCGTGTTGAGCTTGCCATCGGAACCCTCCGAATTGTCGCCGCCCAGCAGGTTGCAGAACCGGTGGGAATAGCCGGATGTTCCCGAAGCGTAGGAGGCGTCCGTGTAATGGAACTTCGTCCAGCTGATGGTGACAAAATCCGCCTTCTTCGTGATGTCGGTGTTTCCGTCCTCGCCATCCGCGACGTCGAGATGGTCGAGCCAGATGTTGGTGGCGCCGCCGATGATCGTGATGTTGTCCTGCCGCCCTTCCCCGGCGCTGCCGCACTTGTTGTCGCAAGCTCCAGGCCCCATGATCGCGAGGTTGCGGAGAATCACGTTCTTCACGCCGTCGATGTCGAAGCCGCCCTTCACGACGGCGCCAGGAAGACCCAGGATGGATTTGTCGGCGGCCACGGCCACGCGATCCCCGTTGCCCTCGCCCCGGGTTCCGAAGCTTCCCATCGTGCCTTTCACCCAGATCACGTACTTGCCCGACATCTTGGCGTACTTCTTGAGGTCGGCCATCGTGGTCACGGTGACTTCCGTACCGCCTTTTCCGCCGGTGGTTCCACCATTCTGGGAGGCCCAGCCTGGAACAGGATCGTTCTGGGATCCAACCGTGGCGAATGCGCTGGGGATCGACAGCATGCAGAGGAACAGGAATTTCATCGCGGTCGGCTTGTACATGACGGCTCCTTGACGCGCGCCTCCTCCGCCTGACAGGGAGCAGGAGATGCGAGCAGTGTTCGGAATCTATCCGCGGCGGCGTCCACCTGCCCGCCCGATGACAAGCGCGCCTGTTGACATTGCTTTCAACAGCGACGTTCTCCCGGCACCCACGAAAAACGCCCGCCCCCGCGAACGGGGACGGGCGTTGACGTTTTCCGGGACGCGATCAGGCCGCGGGAGCGGCGGGCGCCACCGGCGGCGGCAGGACCGTGCGGATGGAAAGCTCGCGCAACTGCTCGGCCGAGACCGCGGACGGCGCATCGGACATCAGATCGGCCGCGCTCGCCGTCTTGGGGAAGGCGATGATGTCGCGGATGGTGTCGATCTCCAGCAGAAGCATGACCATGCGATCGAGACCGAAAGCGAGGCCTCCGTGGGGAGGGGCGCCGAACTTGAGCGCGTCCAGGAGGAATCCGAACTTCTGCTTCGCCTCTTCCTCGCCGATGCCCAGGGCGCGGAACACACGCTCCTGCGTCTCGGGCGAATGGATGCGGATGGAGCCGCCACCCATCTCGACGCCGTTGAGCACGAGATCGTAGCTCTGGCTGCGGACGTTGCCCGGGTCGCTTTCCATCTTGTCGATCTCGTCGGCGTAGGGCGCCGTGAACGGATGGTGGACCGAGTAGAATCGCTGTGTCTCGTCGTCCCATTCGAACATGGGTGCGGAATGGAGCCAGAGGAATTCCCACTGTCCAGGCTTGGCAAGCTTGAGGATCTCGGTGCCGAGCTTGACGCGCAACGCGCCGAGCACGGCCTCGACGCTCTTCTTCCTGTCCGCGCCGAAGAATAGGAGATCTCCATCCTTCGCGTCGACCTGGGCGGCGAGCGCGTCGCGGATTTCCGGCGCGATGTTCTTGGCCGCGGGACCGTTCCACTCGCCGTTCTGGATCTTGATCCAGGCCAGGCCCTTGGCGCCGAGCTTGCGGACATAATCCGTCAGCTTGTCGAGGTCGTTGCGGGTGATCTTGTCGGCGGCGCCCTTCGCGTTAATCAGGCGCACCACGCCGCCGGAAGTGGCGGGGCCCTGGAACACGACGAATCCGCAGGTCTTGGCCCACTCGGTCACGTCCTGGATCTCCAGGCCGTAGCGCAAGTCGGGCTTGTCGGAGCCGTACTTCGCCATTCCCGTCGCGAAATCCATGTGCGGGATCTTCGCGGGAAGATCGACGCCAAGAAGATCCTTCCAGACGCGGCGCACGCAACCTTCGGCCACATCCATGATGTCCTGCATGCCCACGAAGGACATTTCGACGTCGATCTGGGTGAACTCAGGCTGGCGGTCGGCGCGAAGGTCCTCGTCGCGGAAGCACTTGGCGATCTGCATGTAGCGATCGTAGCCGGCGACCATGAGGAGCTGCTTGAAGAGCTGCGGCGACTGCGGAAGGGCGTAGAATTCGCCCGGATGCACGCGAGAAGGCACGAGGTAGTCGCGCGCGCCCTCGGGGGTGGACTTCGTGAGGATGGGCGTCTCGATGTCGAGGAAGCCGTTTTCGTCGAAGTAGTCGCGCACGATCTTGGTCACGCGGTGCCGCGTGACGATCTGCTTCTGGACCGATGGACGGCGCAGGTCGAGGTAGCGGTACTGCAGGCGCAGTTCCTCGTTGACCTTGGCGTGCTCGGAAATTTCGAAGGGCGTCGTCTCGGCCTTGTTGAGCACGACGAGCGACTTCGCGAACAATTCGATCTCGCCGGTGGAGAGCTTCGAATTCACCATGCCGCCGCGAGAGCGGACCTCGCCCGTCACCTCCACGACCCATTCGTGGCGGAGCTTGTCGGCCAGTCCGTGGACGTCGGCCCCGCAGATGTCGGGATCGAAGGTGATCTGGGTGACGCCGTAGCGATCCCGAAGATCGATGAAGATGAGGTGCTCGCCGTGGTCGCGGTAGTTCTGGACCCAGCCGGAGAGGGTGACAGTGGATCCGACATGGGAAGCGCGCAGCTCCCCGCAGGTGTGGGTGCGATTCATAGTGTCGGAAATGTAGATCCCGGGCCCTCCGGTTCGAAGCACAACGCCCTTGCTCCCCCGTCAGCCCCGTGAATCAAGCGTGTTTCACGCCCATTCCCGGCTTATCGGTTGACAAAGGCATTGCTGGTAGACGATTTTCCCTTCCACCCACGAATGCCATCGCCATCCCTTCCCATCGCCCTCCTGCTCGCCGTCGGCGAACTTGCCGCAGCATCGCCGGACTCCGTCCGCGTTCGTCCTCGCCTCCCACTCGCGCCTTCGGGAGCGGCGATCTTCGCGAGCGATCCCGCTTCAGCGGTTCCAACCACTCAGCTCCCGCAACCTGGATGCGACAGTCTCGAACGCATTCTAGCCGAACATGCCGTTCGTTTCGCCCAGTCCGACAGCCAGGCGTTCCGCATGAGCGACACCCTCCGAGGGTTGCGTCAGAGCCTCGTGCGCGCCGACTCCTTGCATCGACTCGACTCGGCTCTCTCCAGCAATCGAGCCGACTCCCTGGCCCTCGTTCGACGTTTCGACTCCCTCACGATCCAGATCGATACGACCACCTACTCAGACACGTCCATCGCCTCCAGCGCCCGTCGTTTCCGCCAGTCGCTTCTTGCCGTCGCCGTCCAGAAGGATCTTTCCGTGCGCCGCGTTCCTCCGATCCCGGGGTTGCGCAACTGCATCCAACTGCGAAGTTCCCTCGTGCGCCGGAACGACACCACCTGGGTGCGCCTCGTGCGCCTCGGACGATCCGACTCCACGATCGTATTCGACAGCGCCAGGACCATCGACGATTCCGCCCGCGCTCGCCTTGAACGGGACGCCATCCGCAGTCTCTTCGGCAACCAGACGCTCGCCCCCGAACCCAAGCCCCCCTTCCACTGGACCGTGCGCCTCGGCATCCTCTGCGCCGTCGCTCTCACCTCCATCCTGGTCTCCGTGAGCTTGTTGTGACCTTCCGCTTCGGACTCCTCGGCGCGCTCCTCGCCCTCGGGGCCTGCAACGCATTCAATCCTTCCGGCAAAGGTGATCCGTCGTCCGATCAGGAGTGGATCGAACAGGGTGAAGCCCAATTGCGCGACGCCGACTTCGTTGCCGCCAAGGAAAGCTTCGGTCATGTCCTCGCACGCGACAGCGGCAACGCCGACGCGTGGAGCGGCTACGTCAAGGCCACCTCGGGCCTGTCCCTCGACAACGGCCTTCTCCTGAAAGAGGCCCTTGCGTCCGAGCGCGAACATCGCAAGTTCCTGTGGGACATTCCCCTCGAACGCAAGGATTCCATCTACCGATCCATCCGTCCCGTCTGGGAAGCATTCGAGACATGGGCTCGCTTGGAACGCCAGGGCCGGACTGTCATGCCGCCCGTGCGACGTACCGAGCGGGGCCTCGTTCTGCTGACCCACTCGATGCTTTCGATGTGGGATTCGAACCGGGACGATCGCATCACGACATCGGGAGACGCGCTCGCGATCCGACTCTTCGGTTCCTTGGAGTCGCAGGACACGACGGGCCTCGGCTTCAAGCCGGACGTTTCCTCCGACGAATTCGTCAGACTTCTCGCCAACGGCTCACCGGATCCGACCGGCGGCGTCGACTCGACGAAGATCGACGAATTCAACACGTTCATCCAGAGCCTCGACGAGGAATTCGGTACCATCACGGGCCTCGCGCAAGAAGACACTTCGCTCAAGGCGATCGCGAGCGGCGTCTCCGACCAGAACCCCGAGGCGCTGGGCATCTACAAGATTTCGAACGTCTCGGACGACGATCTGGACGGTTGCGCCGACGAAGAGATCCTCGATGGTTTCGACAATGACGGCGACGGTCTCATCGATGAAGACACCCGCGCCGGATACGTGGTGCCGACAGCCCGCGATTCCGGCGATCTCGCCCAGATATCCCAGAACGACCACGTGCGCGGCGATCGTCTGGCAAGCCCAAGCTCCGGACGCGGCCTCTTCGGCCAAGACTCGAGCGCGACGCTGCTCTACGGAGACTCGAGGGGGCACTTCGAGATCTTTCGTCCCCTGTGGGACCCCCGCGATCCCCGCTACGCTTCGCTGCGCTGGAAGTACACCTGCCCATGGAGTGCGACGGAAGCCGCGCAACTCGGGGTGGCCTGCAGCGACGGCGCCATCATGGATCCGGTCACCCGCATCGCCTTGAACAAAACCATCGAGTCAGCCTCGCCGGGTCGGTCGCGCGCCGAGGTGGGCTGTGTCCTCCTAGGCGGATGCTGGTGCAAGATCCTCGCCGACCTCTGCACCACTCCTGCGGGTTGCGATGATCCCTGAAACGCTCCTGCTTCTCGCCACGCTCTCCTCGGGAATCGTCGATGCTGGCGCAGCACACTCCGGCATCGCGATGTCGGAAAACGACTCCCGGCTCGAGACGAACCCAGCCCTCCTGGGTTCCGACTCCCTCGACCGAGGTTTGCACGCCCGCCTCACCCTCGTGAACATGCGCATCCCCTTGCAGGCGTGGAACGACATCTCCCCCCAAAAGGACCTCATCCTCCGCGGAAACGCCAACGAGATTCTTTCGAGCGACGCGTTCCTGGACGACCTGTGGGCCTTCGACGGACGCCCCATGTCGATCCGCTACGGTTTCGGTCTTGCCGTCTGGCAAGGCGACTGGGCAGCGTCCTTCGAGGCGGCGACGCGTCCCGGCGTGCGAGTCGACCACGGCGCGGTCATCCCCTCGATGGAAACCTGGGACTCGTGCGACATCCACGTCCGCGGCGGCGTCTCGCAACCCTTCGGCGACTGGCGCGTGGGCGTCGGCCTGCATCTGCGCGGACAGACGGGATCTGTCATGACCGTGAACCTCCGCGACCCCACCCGCCTGGGCCAGGAAGTGAAGGCGTTGCGCGACAGCGCATTCGGGCACATCACCGGATTGGGCACATGGAGCGCCGGCGTCGACCTGGGCGCCTTGTGGAAGCTCCCGTACGATTTCCAGGTCGGTGGCAAGCTCGGGGATCTCGGGCTCATGAATACGGAAGGCGATCCGGAGCGCCCCGCGCTCGACCTGGGCGCGGCCTGGATACCCTCCAGGTTCCGCGCCGGTCCCCGCTGGGCGCGGCGTCTGGCCGTCGGCATGGAACTTCGGGACCTGTGCAACACGACGATGCCCGCCCTCGGACATCTCGATCTCGGCATCCAGGTGCGCCACAACCTCACTCCACGAGCCTTCGAATTCCGTACAGCCACGGGCCTGCGAGGAGGCTGGCCAAGCGGAGGACTCGGCTTCACCATGGGCCCGCTCCTTCTGGATGCGGCCGCCTGGGTCGAGGACCTCGATCCGGTCCTTGGACGCACGCCGCTCCAGAATTGGGAATTCCAAGCCCAGCTGGGCTGGTAGCTTACCCGCCGTCCTCGCGACGCAACCAGGAAACCACTTCCAAATGAGGCGTCTGGGGGTAGAGATCGACGAGAACGATCCGCTCCAGACGGTATCCGTTCTCGACGAAACGGCGGAGGTCGCGCGCAAGCGTGTCGTGCCCGCACGACACGTAGCGGATCACGGTCGGCGCGATGGAAAGGATCGAACCCAGGGCCCGTTCGGCGAGCCCCTGCCGTGGCGGATCGACGACGACGGCGTCGATGTCGGAAAGCGTCCCCGCGGCGAGTTCCCGCTCCATCCAGTCCTCGGCGAACGCATCGTGGTAGATCGCGTTCCGCAGATTGGCAGGCCCGAAACGGGCCGAGCGCGGATCGCTCTCGACCGCATCGACCCGCTCGAAACGGTCCTCGAGGAAACTCGCGAACAGCCCCACCCCGCAGTACAGATCGAGCGCCCGACGCCCCGAAAGTCCTTCGAGAGCGAGATCGACCATGCGCGGCACGAGCGACAGGTTCGACTGGAAGAATCCGTCCACGGGAAAGTGGAGCGTCTTGTCGAGAATGCGAACCGTCGCGACAGGAGCCTCGGCGTCGGGAAGGGCGACAAGGCGTTCACCTTGGGCACCCCACGTGAAGGCCGCGCGCTCCCTCCGCCTGGCCTGCGGATCGGCCTCGTGGCGGCGCAATTCGTTCCAGACCCCCTGCAACTCGTCGGCGAGCACAGGGCATTCCTCCAGCGCGACGGTGCGACGGCTTCCCGCTTCGAAGAAGCCCCATGGCATCCCCGGCGCCCCAGGCTGGAGCTGGGCTCGATTGCGCGTCCCCCAAGGCTCGCCGTGGACTACCTCGATCTCGGGCCAGGAGGCGAACTTCCCCAGCCGGGTCAGCGAATCTTCCAGGAGCCCCTTCTTCGCCGCCAATTGATCCGGATACGACAGATGCTGCCAAGTGCATCCTCCACAGACGCCGAAATGCTTGCAACGAGGCGTCGCACGTCGTGGCGAAGGCTCGAGGACACGCAGGAACTTCGCTTCGAGAAAGCGGCCCTTGTCGGCGGTCGCGGAAGCCGCGACGAGTTCGCCTGGAACGGCCGGACCTTCCACGAAAACGACGCGTCCATCATCCATGCGGGCGACCCCGCGACCTCCCGTCGCAAGGCGATCGACGCGCAGATGCAACTCTCGACCAGGCCGGATCGGCGGCACCCTGGAACTCACCGGAGCGGACAACCCGACTCGGCGAACGCCCCCTTTTCGACCTTCAGGCTCGGAGCAAGCACATTGAAGCGGCCAACGCGATCGAGGGATATGTCGCCAGCGGCACCCGCGAGGACTTCCGGCGCCAAAGGCAGATGGCCGAGCAGGACGACGAGTCCTGCGTCGTAGCCCAATGCCGCAAGCGGATCGAGGGCGTCCTTGGACTTCCATGCGGCGGCGAGCTTCTTCCATTCGGCGCGACGCTCGTCGGGAATGCGATCCGTGACCAGGCGCGCGCCGTCCAGACGACCGGCGGCTTCAGCCAGGAATTGTCTGGAGTGCCATCCCGAAGCCCCGATCCAGACCGGTGCGAACGGCAAGGCCTGCGCGAGGCTCCCGAGCGAAGCCGCCTCGGTGGCGTTCTCGCAGGGAGCGAAGACGACCGGAGCGGGACGCGAGGTGTCGCCGCCGCGCAAACGGGCGAGCTCCACGGCGGACTTGCGCATCGACTCGAGCTGTCCTCGGAAATCGGTGCGGCCCTCCGGCCAGGACTGCTGCCAGGCGATTCGTCCGCCCAGCCGTTCGAACTCGCGACGGAATCCGTCCGCAACGGCATCGCCGTATTCGCCCTTGGGATGGATGATCCAGGCTTCGTCGGCATCCAGGCACGAACGCGCGAGGCGCGCCGCCGCGCGTCCCTGCGCATCCGTGGTGAGGTTGATCTGGGCCGCATTGGGCGAGAGCCCCGCGATCCCGGGACTCGTCGCCGCTGGCAGCAGAAGTTGCGTTTCTGGCGAAAGACGCGCGACCTCCTGGGCGGCCACGGTGGCCGCGGCCGACAGAAGCGGCCCCACGATGGCGCGAGGATGGCTCGTATTCAGGATTCCACGCAGGAGCCGCGCAACCTCGACCGGATCGGATGGCTCGTCAAGCACGATCACTTCGGCGGCTTCCTTCGCCAGGGCGATGCGAATCCCCGCGGTGACGCGCCGACCGATGACGCCGAAATCGCCCGTCTGCGGAAGAACCACCACCACCGGCCCCTTGGACGAGGCGCCTGGACGTCGCGCAAACGCATCGACCAAGGAACGGGCGAGAGTATCCGCGCCCGGCTCGACGAGCGAAGACAACCGCAACAATTCCGCCGCGGGAACCGATTTGTGGAACGCCCATTCGGAAAGGCTCGCGCGAGCCTGGTGCGCAGCGGCGGTATCGGCCCCTTCCGCGACTCCGGCAAGGAGATCGAAACCGTTCCCGATCTCGCCCAGGGCCAAATCCGACCATCCCTCGAGCAATCGCGCCCGGAAGACGAGAGGAGAGCCAGGACGCTCCTTGAGGAATGCGCGCGACAGCGTGCGCGCCGTCTTCGCATCGCCCTTGCGAAGCGTCAGTTCCACCTTCAGGAACTGGGCCGATTCCGAGGTGTCGGAAGCGATGCGAGCGAGTCCCGTCTGGGGATCTCCCGCGCGCAGGGAATGCGCATCGGAGAGGGAAAGAGCCGCCGATGAAAGGATCGGAAGGAATGCGATCAAGCGGACGATGGATCTCAACGGGATGCGGCTTTCGCGAAAGCTTCGGCGAAGGCCGTGCACGTACCGAAACGATCCTCGGGTTTCACGGCGAACGCCTTGTGGACGACGTCCTCCACGGAGCCCGCGAGATCGGGGCGATGGACGGAGAGCTTGGTCGCCTGCCCCTTGAGGATGTTGTTGCAAAGCGCGGTGAGTCCCTCGCCATGGAAGGGAAGACGCTGGGTGAGAATCTGGTAGACGACGACGCCGAAGGAATAGAGATCCGCCAGGGGCCCCACGCGCGAGCCCTGGAGCTGCTCAGGCGACATGTAGTTGGGCGTGCCGACCGTCGTTCCCGCTTGCGTGAGAGTGACGTCGGGAGTGCGCGCCACGCCGAAGTCCATGAGCTTGATGGCTCCCGTCGTGTTCACGACCATGAAATTCGACGGTTTGATGTCGCGATGGATGACCTGCGCCTTGTGCGCCGAGTCGAGCGCGTCGGCGATCTGGCGAACCCAGGCGACGATGTAGGCCGGCTGGACCCCGTTGTGCTCCCGACTCCACTGAGAGAGAGTCATGCCGTCGACGAATTCGAGCACCAGATAGAGGATGTCCTCCACCTTTCCGAAATCGAAGACCGTGTTGATGTTGGGATGGTTCAGGGAGCCTGCGACCTTGGCCTCGCGCAGGAATCGTTGTTCGGTCGTCTGGCCCTTGCTCTTGTCGGCTCGCAGGATCTTGATCGCCACGCGCCGATCCATGACCGGATCGATTCCTTCGTAGACCTTGCACATGCCTCCGGCGGCGAGCGGACGCATTTCGACATACCGCCCCAACTGGATGTATTCCCCCGTCGGACCACGCACGATCTGTCCATCCTGTCCACGCGCCGTCATGACCACCGATGTGGCCTCGTCGGCGGTTCGCACGGGAAGCGACGTGGTGGAAGGTCGCTCGGGCGGATTGATGGGAGAGCCTCCGGTTCCGAAGTGCGAGGTGGTCTCGTCGAAACGCGAACGTGTGGCTGGAATCGGCATGCGCGCGCTCTCGCGAGCCATGGCCGCGGCGCTGCTGTCGAGCGCGATGCTGCGGAATGCGACAGGGCGCGGCCACAGCCACAGCACGAGCATGGAACCGACAGGAACGAGAATGGCGGAAAGCGGCGGGATCCACTGGTGGAGATCATGGAAAGCGAACCACACGCCCGCCAACGAAAGCGACGACACGATGGCGTTGCCCACGATACCGATCCAGCGCTTGCGCAGCCGGATGCCGATGACCATGAAGAAGAACGAAGGCAGAAGGAGGATCAACCCGATGAACGGTGCGATGGCGGCGGCGCGGTACTGATCCTGCTCGATGAGATTGTTCAGGATGTTCGCGAGAGCCTCGGGTCGCGCCATCGAGCTTCCGAGGAGAGGCGCGCGGAACGGAACGTCCAGGTGCGGCGAGAAATTCGAAGCGGTCACGCCGACGACCACGATGCGGTCGCGGAACTGCTCGGAAGCCACCTCGCCGGAAAGGACGGACATCGCGGAAACACGCGCCACGCTCGACCCCGGAGGCCCGTAGGGGCGCATGTAGACGCTTCCGTCGGCGGTCGTGCGCACTTCCCCGCGCGCGGCCACCACGGCGCGGGCGCCATCGTTCCACCAATCGCTCCTCTGCTGGTCGACGGGAGAGCTCGCGAGCAACGCGGCGACGGGCAGAGACGGAATCAGATTGCGTCCATCGCTTCCGACCAGAGGCCAGGAGAGCGAGCCGGGCTCGGGCATGGCGTCCATGCCCCAGACGAAGCGGTCGGAACAAGGCATGCCGACGGGAGCAGCAAGATTCGTCCAGCGCTGGAACCCGGCCGCCGAAGCGAGCGCGGTCGGAAAACGGCCATGGCAGGCGACGCCACCCTCCGATGGATCGACGAGAGGAGCCGCGATGGCCGTGCCCGAAGGAATCGACGACCAGAATGCCGGGTCCGGAGCGGACTCGGGCGACAGGATGGAGCGGTCCAGCACGAGCGCGCGAGCACCCCATGTTGACAATTTCTGCAGGATATCCTGGATCGTCGCCTTCGGCCATGGCCAAGCCCCCTTCGCATCGAGGGACGGATTGTCGATTTCGACAAGCAGCACGGGAGAGACGCCCGCCTTGACGACGCGCTGCCCCGGCCCGCGAAGCGAAAGAACCGTCCCGTAGAAGAGATCCACGGGAATGATGCCCAGGGATTCGCCCGCCACCCAGAGAAAGGGCAGGAGCATTCCGATGACGACCGCTGCGACCTTACGCTTCATGGAGCTCTCTTGGGATGGGACCTGAAGGATTCAACGAGTCCGAAATCTACTTCCAGCCTTCGCCACCAGATCGCGGATCCCGGGCCAATCCCGGAAGAAAGCGATCGGCAAGAGGACCGCGGCGAAGGCCGAGCCCCCGACCAGAGGTCCGAAGGGCCATTCCACCGTGTCGGCGATCCTGCGGGCAAGCCAGGCGGCAGGCAGACTCACGACCACGACCTCGAGTACGCGCATCCACACCCCGGTGAACGCATCCCGCCCCTTGGGCGAGGTCAACCAAGCCGCGGCGAACACCGCGCTCTGCAGGCAAATGAGGAGAAGAAGCCCTGGTCCGACCCCTTGTTTGCCATATGTGTGGACCAGGAACGACCACGCCGGCCAAGCGACGAGGACCGCCACGGTTCCCAGAAGGGCGCTCGTCCAGAATCGGTCCCGCGCGAACAGACCGCGAGAAAGAACGATCTGGACGCTCCAAGGCAGGACGGACCAAACCATCCAGCGTAATGGAAGAGCCACCGCGTCGACGTTTTCCGCGCTGAAGGCTCCACGCTGGAAGGCGATGCGGACCAGCTCCGGCGCGAACGCGCAAGCCAATGCCGAAGCGGGGATCAGCGCCACGACGAGGCGTTCGATGGAGCGACGCAAGAGTCCCTGGAGTTCCTCCCACCTGCCCGAACCCGCAAGTTCGACGAGAAACGGATACGACGCGACACCCGTGGCCTGCCCGAAGAAGGCGACAAGGACCATCGTGAGCCGGAAGGCGTAGTTGGCCTCGGCGACCGCTCCCGTACCAAGGAATCCCGACAGGCGTCGCAGCAGGAATTCGGAGGAGAAGCCCAGCGTGAGACCAAGCATGAGCGGCAGCGTTCTCCAGAGGAACGCGCGCAGATCGGACAAATCGCGATCCGGCATCTCATGCTTGACGCCTGCTCGCCTGGCTCCCCACCACTGCAACACCAGGTGTCCCATCAATGCGCCAGCGAGCACGCCCCAGGCGAAACCCTCCGCACCCAACCACGGCGCGAGGAACCAGCCTCCCGCGATGATTCCGATGTTGTAGACCAGAGGCGCCAAGGCGGGCGCGACAAAGGCCTTGCGGGCGTACTGCGCCCCGTTCCAGGCTCCTGCCAGCAGAAAGGCGATCTGGGCCGGCAGAAGAATGCGCGAGATCTCGACGGCACGCGCCATCGATTCCGTCCCCTTCAGACCTGGCTGGAGAAGATCCAGCGCCGGCTCCGCGAAAATCCACAGCAAAGAGATCGCGAGAACGCCGCCCCCTCCCAGAAACAGGAGGACACCTCCCAGAAACCGGCCCGCGGCCACATCCCCCTGCTCGCGCAGACGTCGCGCATAGAGTGGGACGAAGGATACCGAAAGGAATCCGCCCGCAAGCAATGTATTCACGAGGTCGGGGAGAAGAAAAGCCGTCGCGTAGGCGTCCGCCTCGATGCCCGTGCCCAGACGAGCCGCGATGAGAGCTTCCCGAACCAACCCCAGGACGCGGCTGAGAAGAATGGAGGCCATCAGGAGAAGCGTGGCCGAAGCCATCTTGCGGCCGATCGCGCCGCCTTGGGAGGAGGACATGGTGGGGCAAAGGTAGACCCGATCGCGGAATGACATGCATTGCAATCCCGCCGCCCATGGTGCAGATTCCGACCCGTGTCGAACCACCGCATCATTCTTGTCGAACCGGAACTGCCCGAGAACGTGGGCTTCGTCGCGCGTGCCATGTCCTGCTTCGGCTGGACCGATCTCGCCTTCGTCGGCCCCAAGCCCGATCGTTCGTCGGCCGCGTGGCGCACAGCGACCATGGGCAAGGAGATCCTGGACGCATCCACGGCCCACGACGATCTCCTCTCGGCCTTCGGCCCCGCACGCACCACGATCGCATTCACGCGCCGCCCACACCAGAAGGGGCTGATCGATCTTCCCGATCTCGCCGAGCGCCTGCCTCGCCTGGAAAGCCCCGTCGCCCTCGTCTTCGGACGCGAGTCCATCGGCCTCACCTCCGAAGAGGTGCTCGCCTGCGACTTCGCCTGCCAGATCCCGACCACCCACCCTACGGGCTCCCTGAACCTCGGGCAGGCGGCAGCCATCGCCCTCGCCTTCCTTCACCACAGACCGGCCTATCCGGAATCTCCGAACAAGGGCGCGGCCATCGCGAGCCTGCGCGAGCAGTGGGTCAGGCAGACTCTCGAGCAGACGGACGTGCTGGGCATTCTCCACCCCGCTCGGCGCGAAGCCGGGCGTCGGCATCTTGCCGCGCTGTTGCGCCGCCTGCGCCCGACCCGCGAAGAGCTGCGCTTTCTGACGGCCATTCTCGGCCGCCTGACCCGCGACAAGTCGGCTTGACCGCACCTCTGAAGACCCGCGAAACAACGCATTCCGGCATGCTCGAAACCGTTGCCAGAAAGCGCCACAGCCCCGCCAAGGCCTTGCATTTCAAGGGGTTGCGGGGCTTTTGATCGCACCAGCCCCCATGGAATGGGGGCTACAGGCCGACGAACTCGCACAAAGCCCATTGCATCAGGCATGGTTCGATGGTATGTTCCTTTCATCGCCGATTCAAACAGGGTCAGCGAATGATCCCCCTTCACCGAGCAAACCCACCCACAAAGGGAGTCCCATGAACAAGGCCGACCTCGTCGCCAAGGTCCAGGAAATCGCCGAGCTCGAGAGCAAGGCAGCTGCCGAGCGCGCAGTTTCCGCCGTTCTGGAAGCCGTCACCGAAGGCCTCAAGAAGGACAAGTCCGTCGCCCTCATCGGCTTCGGAACCTTCGAAGTCAAGGAGCGCAAGGCTCGCACCGGCGTCAACCCCGCCACGGGCGAGAAGATCAAGATCGCCGCCTCCAAGACCGTCTCCTTCAAGGCCGGCAAGGCCCTCAAGGACGAGTTCAACAAGGCCAAGGCCGCGAAGAAGAAGTAGGACGAATTCCGCCGCAAGGCAGAATCTGTCACAACCCGGCCGGGATTGCCCGACCGGGTTTTTTTTGTTTTCCCGAAGCCCCTGCGGAATTTGTCGGCATGCTACAATCATCGCGACGTACCGATCAAGGAGCCCCTGTTGCCGACCCCACTCTCCCGATTCCTGTTTCGCGAACGAGTCCTGATCATCCTGGTCGCGTCCCTGGGAATCGTCGCATGGCGGCACTGGGGCATGAACCGTTCCATCGCGCTCGTTCCGGGCTCGTATCGGGTCGAAGCGAGAAACGACCATCCCGACGGCGGCACGTCCGTCTGCTCAGTCGACATCCACGAGGGACGCTGGAAGCTGTCGTACGACATTCGGCCAGGCGTATCCTGGGCGTTCTGCGGCATGAACATCGACCTCTCCGATCCCGCGACCGGCCGAGGAATGGACCTCTCCGGCTACGACACGATCGTGTTTTTCCTGGAACCCATGACGGGCCCCAACGACCTTCTCCAGATCCAGCTACTCTCGATGGACTCGACCGTCTACCGGCCCGAGGATCCGATGACCATCAAGTTCCTCACCATGGATCTCATTCCCTCCTCCAGGGACTCGCGGCGCAGCGCCCTGCCGCTGTCGTTCTTTTCCGTTCCCGGCTGGTGGGCCGCCCGCCACCATATTCCGTCAAAGCACTTGGATCCTGTCCGCTACGATGTCCGCTCCATCGAAGCGCTGACGAGCAATGGAACGATCACATACGGATCCGGCACGGTGGAAATCGACAGGATCGAACTGCGTGGGAAGTGGATCCGCCAGGAGACCCTGTTCAAGTGGCTGCTGGCAGCATGTGTGTTCTACTCCCTCACGTTCCTTTTTCTGCGTCTCTTGCGCGCCTTGCGCAGAGAGAGCGAACTGTGCCGCGAAGCGACCCAGCTCCATGAACTCGTCGGCAAGGATCCACTCACCGCGATACTCAACCGGCGCGGCTTCGAGAGCGCGTTCGATGCCTTGCGCGCAGACACGTCGATCGGCGAAAAGGAGATGCTCGGAGTCGCGATGCTCGACCTGGACCACTTCAAGCAGATCAACGACACCCAAGGACACGCGGTCGGCGACGACGTCCTGCGTCAAGTCGCACGACTCCTGCGGGCGCAACTACGCGCGGGAAACATCTGTTGCCGCTACGGCGGAGAGGAATTCCTGGTGGCCATCGCAGGGATTTCCACGGAACGCCTGATGTTGCTCGCCGAACAGATCCGGACGGCCATCGAAGAATCGGTCGTATGCGAAGGTCGTAGGGTCACAGCCAGCGTGGGAATCGCCCACGGCACCATCGCGGAAATGCATACTCTCGTCAAGCGCGCGGACGACGCCCTCTATCGCGCGAAAAGGAACGGACGCAACCGCGTGGAAGCGGACGTCTGACCGGTTGCGCGCCTGTGGAGCGATTCTCCATCAGGTGCGAAGGATGGCGTCAGGGTGCCGGAATGCGGAGCACGCCGAGTCCGAGCGCACGCACGAGATACACGCCATGCGGCACGCGGTGTCCGGAAGCGTCGTTTCCATCCCAGGCCGGAGCGGATGCGGCAGGCAACGTGCGCACGACATTGCCTTCGGGCGAGAAGATGGTCAAAGCCGTCGGGCGGGGCAACACGAAGACATAGCCGCGCGACGTGCGATAGCTGGTGAACGCCTGGGAACGCATCGCGCGCGACTGGATGCCCGTGGCCAGCGCCCATGCCGTGGGATCGTAGGAGAACGATGTTTCCGTGATCCGCACCGAGATGCGAACCGAATCGAGTCCCTTGCCGACGGAATCCAGAGCCGCCGAGAATCCGTCGAGCAGGCCGTCGATGGTCTCGAAAGCCTGGGTCCGGGACGGGCGTGCGAACGCCGGATAGGTCGAATAGGAATACGAGCCATTGGGCAGGTAGCGGAACGCGGCGAACTGCATGTGATAGGCCATCGGGTTGCCACTGCCCAGTTTGCCGACCACGGCTTTCCCGTCTGCGGCATTCCCGATTTCCCAGAAGCTCTTCAAAGCCTCCCCGTTGTAGACGACTCCATCGGGATAGCTCAGCGCCTTCACAGAAGCGGTGAAGACCTCGCTCGTGTCCTTCCAGTAATCGGTACCGCGCAGCTTGTAAGGGATGTTCGACAGCTTGAGGTAGGAAACCGAGCTGACAGAATCCGTACCACAGTTCGAACGGAACTGCACCGGCATGGAGAAGGTCGACGTGTCGTCCACAGGTGCCATCGAGAGGGCGCGCGCCGTTCCCGCCTGGACGATGGGAATGATCGTCGAGTCCCATTGGCTGTTGCGGACGTTCTTGAAGGAAAGCGAAAACTGGCGCATGCCAGCGAGATACAACGTGTCCGTGCAGGCGGATGCGGCATCGACGACGGCTCCGATGATGACTAGGGCGAAAAATGCACGGCGCATGGCAACCTCCGGTCGGCGGACAAGACAATCAGAATGGCACAGGACTTCGCTAATGATCGTAATTCTTCACGACCGACGACGGAGTCCATTCCTTTGCTCGCCGGAAATCGCGGTACTCGGAGCGAGTACGGAGCTTCCGAGGATTCAGTGCTTCGGGAAGCGCTGTTCAACCCGCCCGTCGGGATGCGCGACGAAGGCGGTCTCGGCCATGCCGACGAAAAGGCCGTGTTCCAGCACGCCACAGACCGCGTCGAGACGAGATGCGAGTGTCGCCGGATCTGTGATGGCACCGAAATCGGCGTCGTAGATCGGGTTGCCGTTGTCGGAAACCACGGCGGTCCCGTTCGCCTTGGCTCGCGCCTGGATCCGCCCACCGAGAGCCTCGAGGCGATGCACGGTGGTGCCGACTCCGAAAGGAAGCAGTTCCAGAGGCAGAAGGCGCGATGTCCCCAAGGCGGATACGATCTTGGACGAGTCGGCGATCACCACGAAACGGCGTGCGGACGACTCGATGATCTTCTCGCGGAAATGGGCCGCGCCGCCGCCCTTCACCAGATTCAAGGCCGGATCGATCTCATCGGCACCGTCGATGGCCAGATCAAGGACGCCGAGGTCGTCCACAGGATGGATCTCGATCCCCAAGGAGCGAGCCAACTCCGTCGTCTCCCTGGACGTGGCGCAGCAGGTCACCCGCAACCCATCGCGTCCGATCCGTTCGGCAAGCAGTTCGACCAGATGCTTCGCGGTGGACCCCGTGCCCAGCCCGAGCTTCATGCCGTTTTCCACCAGAGCCAAGGCCGCTCCGGCTGCCAATCGCTTCGCTACTTCGAGATCGTTCATAGACGCGGCAAGGTAGTTTCTCGCCATCCAAGGAGCTTGCTACTCTTGGATCCGATGCTCCCCTTCATCCAATCCATCCGCAGCTTCCTGCGCAGCCTCGAACTCCTGCCGTTCGCCTTCGTTCCCGCACGGCCCGACGCGGACGACCTACTCGTCGTGACCGGCGCCGACAGCTCCCATTTCCGCAGTCTGTTGCAGTTCCTGACCAGCCTGCGCGAGCACGAACCGGAGGTGCGATGCGTCGCCTGGGATCTCGCGCTGGCCCCCGAAGAACGCGCGGAGCTCGTCGAACGATTCCCCGATGTCGAAGTACGGACCTTCGACTACGCGCAGTACCCTTCCTGGTTCTGGATCAAGGTCGATGCAGGCTGCTACGCCTGGAAACCCATCATCGTCTCCGACATGATCCGCGAACACGACGGGCTCGTCCTGTGGATGGACGCCGGCGACAAGCTCACCGCGCCCCTCGATCGTATCCGGAAGATCATCCGCGGACGCGGCTTCTATTCGCCGCGTTCCCCCGGACGCATCCGCGACTGGACCCATCCGGGAACGCTTCGAAGGCTCTCCGTTCCAGCCCGGATTCTGGATCGCATCAACCTCGCAAGCGGTCTGGTCGGCATCGACACGCGCCACCCCAAGGCGCGCATCCTCGCCGAAGCCTGGCGAGCCGGAGCCCTCGATCGCGAAACCATCGCCCCGGCAGGAAGCGATGGATCCAATCATCGCCAGGACCAAGCGGTGCTCTCCGTCCTTGCGCACATGCTCGATCTGGTCCGCTGGACACCGCGCGCCTACTACGACGTCCTCGTTCAGCAGGACTGCGACGAAACCCACGCAAGGATCATCGGAAGAGGATAGCCCCACCCCTGTCGCGGAGCTACCTTTTCCGGCCTATGAAACGCGTCATCATCGTTGGCAACGTCTCGGAAGACCCTTTTGCAATCGACGTCGGCCATTCATTCGGCCAGCTCGCCGACATCTCCGACCTCATTTCGCTGAAGAGCTTCGCCAATGGCGAGTTCTGCCCGCGCTTCATCTCCGACGAACACGATCTCTCGAAGATCGGCAATCAACTCCAAGACGCCACCGTGGTGATCGTTTCGGCCAATTCGGCCAACTACAACCGCCAGAGCCTCGCGATGCAGAATTTTCTCATCGCACGAGCCGCCAAGGACAACGGAGCCGAAAAAGTCGTCCTCGTCGAGCCCGACCTCTTCTTCTCGGCGCAGGACCGCGGCCCCCGCCCGGAGCATGGCCACACGGCCCACCCCCGCGACATCAAGGACTTCAAGAAGTTCGACGGCCAGCCATTCAGCTCCGACCTCTACGCCCAGCTCCTGAAGACCGCAGGCGTCGACGCCGTCGTCACGGTCCACAACCACAGCAAGTCGGTGCAGGACCTCTTCCTCAAGACGTTCGACGGCGACTTCCACAATCTTCTGCCCACCGAACTCTACGTCGACTACCTCCTCGGTTCCGACATCGTCGACCCCGGCTCCGACGGACAGAATCTGGTGCTCTGCGCCCCCGACAAGGGCGCCGTCGATTTCGTGAATCGCATGCGCGATGGCCTGGGCCTGTCCAAGGCGGGCGTGTGCATCATGACCAAGGAGCGCAGCGGCGAGCGCAAGGTCGAGATCAAGGTCGCATCCGATTCCCCCACCCCGCTGGAAGCCCTCGAAGGCCGCGACGTGGTCGTATTCGACGACATGGTCCGAACCGGCTCCACCATCGTGAACTGCTGTTCCATCCTGCGTCAGGCCCGCCCCCGACGCGTCCTCTTCGGCGTGAGCCACTTCTACTCGAGCACCGAAGGCCGCGAGAACATGGCGAGCCCCGCGATCGACGAGATCCTCACGACGAACACGCTGCCCACCATCCTCAATCGCGATACGCAGGGCCGTTTGCGCAAGAAGATGGTCGTCATCAAGATCGAGAAGTGGATTTCCCGTTTCCTGTTCGACTACTTCGGCATGCCTGCCGATCGCCTGAAGGGCGAATTCTATTCGATCGACATGTCGTCCAAGAACCCGCGCTGGCATCCACCGCACGACTGATCCTCGCGACACACCGCTCCTGAAACGCGTTCGACATCCCGTCGAATGCGTTTTTCATATCCATCACGCAAACGGCCAGGCCAATGCGCTCCGCGCTGTTTCCGCGGCAGACATGAAAAAAGGACCAAGCTCGATGAGCCCGGTCCCCAGAGAACTCGTTTCGTGAGAAACGAATTACTTCTTGGCGCTGTCCTTCTTGGCGGTGTCGACAACGGCCTTGGCGGAGTCGAGCTTGGCGGAGTCAGCGGCAGAGTCAACGGCAACCGGAGCAACGGCGGTGGTGTCGACCACGGGAGCCTCTTCGGTCTTCTTCTGGCAAGCAACGAAAGCGATGGCGACGACGGCGGCGAATGCGAGCTTCTTCATGAGAGTATTCCTCGTGATTGGTTTTTGGCTGGAGACGATTGTCTCACGTACAGGTAGAAACGCACAAGTCATGCCAAGCCATCGATCTACGCATATCAGCGCTTTTCGAGGCCCCAATCGCCAGCCGAATCGGGCGTTCCGCCCGAGGCAACACCTTTATCGCCCGACCGTTGAAGCTTTCTGTACAAAGTCTTGGGGTCAACCCCGAGAATCTCGCAGCTGCGTGCCCGATGCCCGCCCGTCATGCGCAATACCCGCTCGATATAGCGCCGCTCCAGCTCTTCCAGAGACGGCCAATCCATGTGGAGAGGATTCTCGCCGGAAAGCCGAGCCTGCCCGACACTCAGAAAGTCCAGATCGGCAGGCTCGATCACGTCCGTTTCGGCAAACGCGACGACGCGTTCCATCGCATTGCCCAATTCCCGGATATTGCCAGGCCACGCATGTCGTTCGAGCAGCTCGCGGGATGCCTTCGACAATTTTCGGGCAGGATGCCCGGCCCTCTGCGAATGACGCTCCAGAAAGCGTTGGGCAAGAGGAACGATGTCCTCCACGCGCTCGCGCAACGGAGGCATGTGGATGGGAATGACGTTCAGACGATAGTAGAGATCCTCGCGAAACGCGCCGCGGCGAACCTCCAGGGCCAGATCCCTGTTCGTCGCGGCGACCACGCGCGCCGCGAAAACGCGCTCGACGCTCGATCCCACCCGGCGGAAGCGGCCCTCCTGGAGCACGCGCAGGAGCTTGGCCTGCATCAACAACGGCAATTCTCCGATCTCGTCGAGGAACAATGTTCCCTCCCCCGAAATCTCGAAAAGCCCTTCCCGAGCTCTGTTGGCTCCCGTGAACGCTCCCTCCTCGTGACCGAACATTTCCGACTCGATGAGGTTTTCGGGAATCGCGCCGCAATTCACTGGAACGAAAGGCTTTTCCGAGCGATGGGACAGGAAGTGCAGAGCGCGAGCAATTCGCTCCTTGCCGGTTCCGGACTCGCCCGAGACAAGAATCGTCCCCGAAAGCTGCGCGAGGCGCGGGATCTGGGACAGCGCCTTCTGCATGACGGGGTTGTGGGAATGCAACGACTCGTCCTGCCCCTGCAGGCCGGCAAGTTCCTGTCGCATCCGGACTTCTTCGAGGGCACGGCGCACCCACAGAAGGAGATCCTCGTCCCGCAATGGCTTGGTCAGGTAGTGGTAGGCTCCCGCGCGAACCGCCTCCATCGCATCCTCGAGAGTCGCGAAGGCCGTGATGAGAATCACCGGGACGGAGTTGTCGACGCGGCGCATTTCGCGCACGAGTTCCAGCCCGGTCATGCCAGGCATGTTCACGTCCGAGACGATCATTCGGGTTCTTCCATCGCGAGCGCGCCCCAGCGCCACGCGCGGATCGGAAACGGCCTCGGCCTTGAAGCCTTCGGCTTCGAGAAGATCCCGAACCGCCTCGGCCATCTCCACGACATCGTCCACGACGACCACATCGTAGGTCGGAATCCGGCTCATCGCTGTTGCTCCAAGCGTGGGTTGTTGTGCATCGTCATTCGCTCCAGGGACTGAATCTGATCTCGAAACGAGCGCCCTTCATGGGGCTCTCCCCGACCCGCATGTGACCTCCCATCCTGCGGACAAGCCCGAGGACCACGCTGAGACCGAGTCCGGAGCCTTCTCCTTGCCGCTTGGTGGTGAAGAAGGGGTCGAAGATCGCCGCACGGCTCTCCTCGGGAACGCCAGGGCCGTCGTCATCCACGAGGAGCACCAGATCCCCCGATTCCAGGATGGCGCTCACCTCGACATGCCCGCCCTCGAGCACGGCCTGGAGGGCGTTCATCACCAGGTTCAGCACGATCTGCTGCAATCCGTCGATGGATCCGGAGATCGGAGGCAGATCGGACGGCACATCGAAAAGCAACCCGACACGGCGCCGGCTGGCCAGCGGAGATACGAGATCGCGCACAGCCCGCGCGGCATCCTGCACAGCGACTTTCTGGGGTGGCCCCGGTCGAGAACGGGCGAAATCGAGCAACTGACGAATCAGACCCGTCACCCGGTCGAGCTGTTCGAGAGCGGTATCGAGCGTCTTGCGGTCGTCGTCTCCATCGGCCGTCTTGCGTCGCAGAAGCTGAAGGCGCATCGAGACGATTCCCAGGGGCGTGCCGATCTCATGCGCAAGCCCGGATACGAGAACACCCACCGTGGCGAGCTTTTCGGCCTGCAGAAGTTGCTCGTCCTTGCGTCGCAATTCCTGGAGACGTTCCAAATCCGCCTCCACGCGCGTCAGACGCTGATCGCGCCGCAGAAGCGCCCACACGAGAATCATGAGAGCCGAGGAAAGTCCCATGAAGATGAGAATCGTCCAGCCGAACTGCGCAAGAAGCGGAGCCGTGACCTCGCGCCGCGGCAAATGCAGGACGAGGAGCCATTCGAGGCCACCCCATACCTTGATGGAGCGCACCGTCACGAGGCTTCCTCGCGGCAGAGGATCGCCCACCCCGCCAGGACCGCGCCAGAGGATGCCACGCGGCTGGCGTTTCAGGTCGTCGAAGACGTAGTTCGAAAGCGCCGTCCCTCGCCCCGGGGCGCGACCGAGCGAATCGTGCTTGAAGATCGGGAACCAGATCCCCTTGGAGTTGACGATCGCAAGCGACACGCCGCGATTCTGAAGGATCGGCTCGACGGACTGGCGCAATGAACGTCCTGTGCCCGACAGTTCCAGATCCTGCCCGGGGACGACGCCCTTCACGCGAACCGAAACGACGGCATCCCAGGTCGAGTCGCGATCGGGCGGAGGTGCCTCGATGTCGGAAACCGACAAATCCTTCTTCCAGGAGTAGAACTTGCGAGCAAGCCAAGGCTGGCTTTCTCCCCGACTCCAGAGAAGGCGAGCCCCGGAAGGACGTACGATGGAGAGATGCGCCATGCCCGAGTCCGCCGCCAGAAGCGACCAAGCCTGTACCCGGGAGGAACTGCCCTCCGGAAACCGACGCACCACATGAGCCATGAGGCGAGTCAACCTCGATTGCCGCTCCTGGGTTTCCCGCAAAGCTCCCTCGATCTCGGAAAGCATGCGCTCTTCCTGGATGAGATGCGACTCGATGACGACGGATCGCTGCTGCAGATACAGGAGACCCGCCAAGATGAGCACGCCCAAGCCGACGGCGATGCACGCGAAAATCGTCCGGTGGCGCGAACGTATCCGCAAGACCTCGAGTCGACGCGGCTCCGACCGCGAGCGCCCGGCGGAGTCACCTGGCATTCCGGAGGAAGATGGAGATGCGTCGACCATGCGACCTCAAAGATGCTTTCCTCCCCCGACCTTCCGAATGTCTGCAAGGAATCCGATCTAGGTTTCCGGCCATGGTCACACGGATTCTCGACATCGACATCTCATGGACCGCCTCCGGTTCCGGCCCGCTTCTCGTACTCGTGCATGGACTCCCTTTCCAGAAGGGCATGTGGGACGATCTCGTTCCTCATCTCGAAAGCCATTTCCGCACGCTCCGGATCGACCTCCCCGGATTTGGAGACAGCGGCGCTCCGCAAGGAACGCCCTCCATGGCCGGATACGCAAGCATCCTCGAAGCATTCCTCCGAACCCAACCGGAAGGCAAGGCCATCGTGGCCGGCCACTCGATGGGCGGCTACGCCCTTCTGGACCTTGCGGAACGTTTTCCCGAGCGTCTTTCGGGAGCGATCATGATGTGCTCGCGAGCCATCGCCGACACCTTGGACCAGGTCGCCAACCGTCGAGCGATGGCCTTGCGCCTGCAATCCGACGCGCCCGACTTCGTCGCCGATTCCATGCTTCCCCGGATGCTCCGCCTGGGCAGCATGAATCTCGCGCTTCAGAAGCGCATCCGAAACGCGATGAACCCTCTGCGTGCCGAAGGCATCGCCTGGTGCCAGCGCGCCATCGCCTCGCGACCCGACTTCAGCGTACGCCTCGGCGGCATCGCGACGCCGACCCTCGTGCTCGCAGGCTCGCACGACGCCGTCGTCCCCTTGGAGGAAAGCGGCATCATGGCCGCGAACCTCCACGACGGACGCCTCGCCGTGATCGAAGACGCAGGCCACATGCCCATGATCGAGCATCCGAAGGAGACCGCCACGGAGATCGTCGCCTGGGCGAAGTCCATCCACCTGTTCTGACCGCGCGCCCGGCGCCCCGCAGATCGCCCCATGGCATGGCGACACGGGTGACAAGCATGCGCTCCCGCTTCTCGGCTCAAAGACGAACGGGAATCCCTCTTGAAGCGATGGCGCGCTTGAGCGCCCCCACCGTGTAGCCGTCGATGTGCGTGAGACTCGCCACCAGCGCGGCATCGGCGCCCACGGCGGGCTCCAGCACGTCGGCCAGGTGTTCGGGCGTCCCGGCGCCGCCCGAAGCGATGACAGGAATCGTCACAGCGCGCGCGATCATGCGGGTGATGTCCAGCTCGTAGCCGGTCTTCATGCCGTCGGCGTCGATGGAGTTCAGGCAGATCTCGCCCGCTCCGAGCTCTTCCGCCCGGCAAGCCCATCCCACGGCGTCGATGCCGGTGCGTTCGCGCCCCCCCTTGACCACCACTTCGTAGCCCGATGGGACGGATTCCGTCACCGCCACCTTGAGCACGTCCATGCCCAGCACGATGCACTGGTTCCCGAACGCCTTGGCGCCGTCGGCGATGATGGACGGATCGCGCACGGCGAGCGAATTCACGCTCACCTTCTCGGCCCCGGCCAGGAGCACTTCGCGCATGTCCTGGAGATTGCGGATACCGCCACCCACCGAGAACGGGATGAACACTTCGCGAGCGACGCCGCGCACCATCTCGATGTCGATGCCGCGCCCTTCCGCCGAAGCCGTGATGTCGTAGAAGACGAGTTCGTCGACACCTTGGCGATAATATTCGGCACCCATCGCGACGGGATCGCCCAGGTCGCGATTTTCCTTGAACTTGACGCCCTTGGTGACCTTCCCGTTGCGGACATCGAGGCAGACGATCACGCGCTTGGCAAGCATCAGGGGCTCCAGAGGGAGAAGTTCTTGAGGATCTCGAGACCGTGGACGCCGCTCTTCTCCGCATGGAACTGCGTGGCCACGACATTGTCGCGAGCAAGCATCGACGCGAAGCCGAGGTCGCCGTAGGTGGTGCGCCCGAGCACATCCTCCATGCGGGACGGCGACGGATGGAAACTGTGCACGAAGTAGAAGAACGCGCCCGAAGGGATGCCCGCGAGCACGGGATGCGCGCGTTCGAAGGCGACCGGATTCCAGCCCATGTGGGGAATCTTGGGTCGCGGCACGGGAAGGTGCGCGAAGTCGAATCGTTTCACTTCGCCAGGAAGCAGTCCCAGGCAGGGCGTACCACCATCCTCTTCGGAGCGGTCGAGCAGAATCTGACAACCGATGCAGATGCCCAGAAGCGGCGTTCCCGCCTTGACGGCCTCTTTCAGGGCTTGGTCGATCCCGGCGGCGCGGATGTTCTCCATGGAAGCGCCGGCGGCGCCCACGCCGGGGAATACGATCCGCTCGGCCGAACGAACGACATCGGGATCGCGGGTGATCACGTGGTTCACGCCCACGTGGGAAAGCGCCAGGGAGACCGATGTGAGGTTCCCCGCGCCATAATCGACCAATGCGACAGCTGGTACGGTGCTCATGAAGCAGCAAAGGTACCAACCAGCGCGGAGAGCGCGCGCGACATGGTGTCCACCACGGAAAAGGCCCGCCGGGATCTCTCCCGACGGGCCTCGCTTGCGCGATCGCGACGCGATCAGCCGTTGGTCAGCTTGACCTTGAAGCTTCCCGCCGTCTGCGCCTTCAGACGGATCGTGTACGTTCCATTGTCGTTGGGCGCATCGGGGATCGCGTTCACGCGCGACCACCAGCTACCCGCGGCGATGGAGGCCGTCTGGGTCGCACCGTTCAGCAACCACGACAGTTGCAACGCCGGAATGGCCGCGCCGTTGGAACTGAAGTCGAGCACGATGTCAGGCTTCCAGCTGGCATTGCCCTTGCCTGGCCAGTTGGTGGCGGTGAGCACCACTTCCTGTCCCGCCGCGAGCGTGATCACGACATCCTGCATGCTGGAGAGGTCGGTGCCCGTCGTCGGAGGGGTGGGCGTGGTCGGCGACGAGAACCCCTGCGCCACGACGCCCAGCGTGCTCGCCTGGAAGAAATCGTTCTTGACGAACTCGTTCTTCACCAAGGTGGCATTGGCGTCGAGCAGGCTCAGGATGCTGGTCAGATCCGCATTGTAGGCCGTCTCCGTGGCATAGGCAACATCCTTGATCTGGTTGGTCCCGACGGTATCGTACAGGACGTCGTCAGTTCCGGAATTGCCCAGCAGAAGATCGTTGCCTTCCTGCCCGTAGACCAAGTCGTCGTCCTTGCCGGCGTCGACGAAGTCGTTTCCGCCAACGGTGGACGCGATGGCCTTGACGCCTGCGACCTGTCCATTGGCGATCTTCTGGACGAACTGGCTGTTCGAGAAGCCTGGTTTTCCGATGTAGACGCTGTTGTCGGTGTTCTGGAGATCGAGGATCTTCAGGTTCAGCGACTGACGCACGCCGATCGGGTTGAAGTCGACCATCTCGATCTGGCCGTTGTCGCCCAGGACCACGTCGTTGCCCGCGCCGGCGTCGATGCTGTCGGCACCGTTGCCACCGAGGACGATGTCCTGGTTGCGTCCGCTCGAAATCCAGTCGGACTGGCTCGCCGCGTTGCCACCGTTGAACACCGGCGTGTCGGAGACCGCCTCGTAGGCCTTGTTCTGCAACGGATTCAAGGCGCGATCGGGGCTCGCATCGTATCCGAAGGGAACATCGACGGTGAGGTTCACCTTGCCGTTGTCGCCGAGCACGACGTCCTTGTCGTAGTCGCCGTTGAGCGGCAGGTTCTTCTGGTTGGCCGCGACACCTGTCTTGCCTACGATCTGGATCGCCGCGATGGACGGCTGGTTCATGGGCGATTGGGTGCCGACCTTGTGGTTGCGCACCATCACCTGGAAGTTCTCGGCCGTCACGTCGTGGAAGACCACGTAGTTGCCGATCAGGGCGCGATTGGGGATCACGCTCGCATCGATCTTCGTGACGTCGTTGTTCTTCGCGGTGACCTGACGGAATTCGCCATTGAAGGTGTTTCCACGCCAGTCGTTGAGATAGTTGGTGGTGACGCTCTTGTTGTCGAGATTCGTCCCCAGCACTTCGTAGATCCAGTTGTCGGCGTCGGTCCTCTCGTTGTCGCCGTCGATGTAGACGTAGACGTCGTAGGTGGTGAATCCGGCCTTGCTCTTGATCCCGTTGAGGTTGACCTCGAGCTGCTGCTGCTGTTGCGCCCAGTAGTCGCCTTCGAACAGGTTCGCGTTGTCGGAATCCGGATCGATCTGGTCGTGGCCGTTGGAACGGTCGACCTGGACCGACGTCGGATTGCCCGTGGAGCCGACATCGCGCGCCCGGAAGTTCATGTTGAACCCGGAGGCGACGGCGGTTCCGTCGTTGAGTTTGAAGCTGGTGTTGGTGTAGGGATTCGCGTACTGCACCGGACTCAGCTCGTCCTGGAGCTGGATGTTGTTCCAGTTCTTCGCGGCCACCGCGCCCGCGTACTGCTCCGCGGCGACGTTGAGTTCCGTGTCGTCCTTGGAGCCGTCGCGGAAGGAGTAGGACAGATTCAGGCTGAGCACCTTGAGTCCGGCCGTTTCCTGGCTCGAGAGCATCGAGAGCTTGCTGTTCTGGAGCGCTTCGGGAGCCCTCGTCAGACCCGCCGCCGCCGCGACGCCCGTGGCGATATCATCCTGGCGTCCGGTGGTGATGCGATCCTGGCCGTCACCGCCGATCACGACGTCGTCGCCGTTGCCAGTGACGATGATGTCGTCGAACGAGACTCCGGAGAGACTCGTCGTGGCGTCGTAGCCGATCGAGCGCGCATTGACGACCGAGGTCCCCTGCGCAAGCCCGCTGGTGCGGACCATTTCCGTGAACACGCCATTGTCGCCGATCACCGTGTCGCCGTCCGAGACGCCGTAGCGGTTGTCGCCGAAGGTCGCGATCACGTCCGCACCCGCGCCACCCATGACGAGGTCGGCTCCGCCGCCCGTCGAGAGGACGTCGCTACCGCCGGTCTGTCCCGTCGATCCCTTGATGGTGTCGGTGTTCCAGAACTGGCCGACGATCTGGATGCCGGCGATGGAGGGGAGATCGCGTCCGTTGTAGTTGACGTTGAGTACGCCGTCGGTGATGGTCACCACGAAGCGATCGTCGGTGAGTCCGTCGAACACGACGTAGTTGGCGTACTTCCCGTAGGCCGAGACGGCATCCTTCGCCAGCGCGCGCACATACGTCCCGTTGAAGGTGTTGTAGGTGCTGCTCGCCGAGCTCGCGGCGTCGTCGAGGAAGTATGCGTCGTTCACCGCACCGCTGGCGATGTTCACCTTGCGGATCGATTCGCCCGTACTCTTGCCCAGCTGCTTGGCCAGGAGCGAGTCCTGCGGATTCTGGATCAGGGACGAGACTTCGCTGGACGCGTCGAGGTAGACGATGACGGAATACGACTTGAAGTACTTCGAAAGTCCCGCCATCTCGACTTCGAGCTTGTTGTCGCTCTGGGTGTTGGGAGCCGAGGTGCGCACGCCGCCCGCGAACAGGTATCCATCGCCAAGCTGCTGGACGCCCTGGGCGTCCTTGATCTTGGTCGCATCGTAGTTCTGCATGGAGTAGGCATTGCACTCGATCGAGGTGGTGCGATGCCCTTCCTTGCCGCCCCAGGAGAGATCCAGCCCATCAAGGCGCTGTCCGTAGCTGGTCTGGACGACCTCGCTGGCGTCGTTGCCGTAGGTGGACGGCCCAGATCCGGCGAGATTGACCCAGTTGGCCGCGCGATAGGTGCTCGCGCCGGCCTGGAGCGCGGAGGAGATCCCCTGCGAAGCGCCGCCCTGGAAGTTGAAGCTCAGCGTCGCCGAACTCCTGCCGTCGACCGCGGCTCCCGTTCCCTGGAAGGTGCGGGATCCGTTGTCGCCCAGGACCGTGTCCTTGTCGTTGGACCAGGCGTCGCGGGCATCCGCAGTCTGCGACTGGCGGTTCACGCCGGTCGTGATGTTGTCGTCGCCAAGTCCGCCGAAGACGTTGCTCTCGCCGATGCCGGCATCGATGGTGTCGACGCCGCCGACGACTTGCTGCTCGTTGGAGAGGAATAATTTCTGTCCGACCGTGTCGAAGTCGACGTAGCCGCCGTCGCCCACGATCACGTCGGCGCCCGCGCCGGTGACGATCGAATCGTCGGCGAAGCCGCCGAAGGCGATGTTGGCGCCGTCGCCGGTCCTGATCACGTCGTTGCCGCCGAGATTGTCGGACTTCGTGGTGATCCGTTCGAAGACGCCGCTGTCGCGGTAGGTGACCGTGCCGCCGTCGCCCAGCGCCACGTTGTCGGCACCGTCGATGGTGATCGTGTCGGTGTTGTTGCCGCCCATCGCCACGTTGATGCCGCCATGGATCTCGATCGTGTCGACCCCGCCGATATCGTCGGACGTGGTGGAGACGGTCTTGCGGACGCCGTTCTTCCAGTTGGCCACGCCGCCGTCGCCGAGGACGACGTTGTCGTCTCCAGTGATGGTGATCGCGTCGTCGACGGCGCCACCCATGGTGATGTTCGTTCCGCCCGTGATCGTGATCGTGTCGTTGCCACCAATCGCGTCGCTGGTGGTCTGCACCAGCGTGATCTGGCCGTCGGCCCAGTCGGCTTCGCCGCCGTCGCCCAAAGCCACGTTGGCGCCACCCGTGACGTCGATGACGTCTTTCTGGGCACCGCCCATCACCTTGTTCCCGGAGCCGATGATCGTGATCGTGTCGTCGCCACCGATCGCATCGGAGGTCGTACGGACGCGCACGATCTGTCCGTTGGACCAGACCGCCTCGCCGCCATCGCCCAGAGCCACGTTGTTGCCGAGGCTGCCGGCATCGCCCGTGATCGTGATGGTGTCGTCCGCGGCGCCTCCCATCACCTTGTTCTCGACGCCGGTGATCGTGATCTCGTCGTGGGCGCCGATATCGTCGGACGTGGTCTGGACCAGGGAGATCTGGCCGTTCGTCCAGACCGCCTTGCCACCATCGCCAAGCGCGACGTTGTCGCCTCCGGAGATGTCGATCTCGTCCTGCGCCGCGCCACCCATCGCCTTGTTGCCCGAGCCGATGATGGTGATCGTATCGTCGCCACCGATCGCATCGGAGGTGGTCTGCACAGACGCGATCTGTCCGTTGGACCAGACCGCCTCGCCGCCATCGCCCAGAGCCACGTTGTTGCCGAGGCTGCCGGCATCGCCCGTGATCGTGATGGTGTCGTTCGCGGCACCGCCCATCACCTTGTTCTCGACGCCGATGATCGTGATCTCGTCGTGGGCGCCGATATCGTCGCTCGTCGTATGGACCTTGACCAGCGCGCCGTTGGTCCACAGCGCTTCGCCGCCGTCGCCCAGGGCGATGTTGTCGCCGCTCCCGGCTTCGATCTTGATCGTATCCTCGCCGGCGCCGCCCATCGCGACGTTCCCGCCTCCGATGATCGTGATGTGGTCGCCGCCCCCGATGTCGTCGGAAGTCGTCGCCGCAGCCACGGGATTGGCGACCTGCTGGTCGCCCCAGACCGGATTGCCCAAGGCATCGAAGGTCGCCGTGCCACCATCGCCGAACACGTAGTTGTCGGAACCGGTGACGTTGATGGTGTCGCCGCCGAAGCCGCCGAAGACCACGCTGTGGCTTCCACCCGTGGTGATCGTATCGACGTCGCCGAGGTCGTCGCGATAGGTCTTGAACGAGGTCGGAGCCCGACCGACGCCGTCGGTCTGGTATTCGCCGACCGTCGATGCGGTCGTGTAGTCGCTACCGGCGTCGGTGGTGCCGAGCAGCGTCACGACGCCCGACTCGTTCGCGTAGGCGATCTGCCCGCGGTCACCGAAGACGTAGGCGGAATCGCCCACATCGATCGTATCGGAGCCAAGGCCGCCGAACGCGATCAGGGATCCCGTGATCGCATCGCTGGTGGCGACGATGGTGTCGTTGCCTGCCTGGGCGTTGATCGCGAGCATGCCGTCGGTGTGTTTCCAGATACGGTAGGCGAAAATGCCGTTCCGAGCCGCCTCGCCGACATCGCCCGCCAGGGTCACGACGTTTCCGGCGACCGCGACGACGACCTGACGGGTCAGGACGACCTGCCCGTTCGCGTCGCGGGACACGGCTTCGAACCAGTCGCCGACGACTGCGGTCGTACCGACGGCCAGCGTCACGCTCCAGGCCTTGGTGGTGCCGTCCTGCGCGAACGCGCTGGACGCGATGGCCCCGACACCATCCGCACGCAGGTCGGCGCGGACGGCGAAGGCGCGCCCGTCGATCGCGCCGGTGAAGGCGCGATCGATCGCGATGGTCGAGACGTCCGTCGCGGCGGCGTAGACGACTCCGACGACGGTGCGGCGCTGCATCGAGCCGTCCGCATTGGCGATCTCGATGACGAATCCTGTTAGCTCCGTGGCCGTGAAGTCGCCGGCGGCGGCGATCGCGAAGGGCGTGCTGGAGGTCGCGTCGCTGGATACGCCCGCGACGGCTCCGACGACGACGTCGACGAGCTGTTCGCGAGCGTACGAATCGATGGTGATCTTGTCGCCATCGTCCGCGCCGCCAGGCGCGCCCACGTCGCCGACCTCGTCGCCCGTGTTGACGATGGTCACCGTACGGAATCCGTCCGTGCGGCTGCTCGCTCCTCCGATGGAGACGACATCGCGACCGGATCCGAGATCGATCTCGGCCAGCTCGAAGTCGCCGTAGTTGATTCCCTCGGCGGCGATGCGCCGCGAGCCATCGGCGTTGGCGATGGTGAAGCGCATCGCGTCGGTGCGGCTCGCGAGATCCTTGGCCGCGTCGCCGAGCGACCCCGCCGTCGCCAGACGGACGAGAGCGCTCTGGCTGCCGGACGCGTCCTGCTCGTTGTGGACGAACAGGCGGTCGACCGAGGCGCGCTCGTCGACGAAGAGCGTGCGCAGTGCGTCGACGATGCGCAGCCCGGACACGGAGCCCGGAGCGCCGTCGAGCGCCTGCTCGAGGGTGAGAACGATCGTACCCGTGGCCTCGTCGAGAGACGCGTCGACGATGCGACGCAGCTGCGTCCCTCCTTGCGCGTCGAAGACTTGGGCAGCGCACTTGCCCGCGGCGAGGTCGGCGATGGCTCGCGACACGTCTCCGGAAGCGACCACGATCGTGACGGAATCCGTCGCGGAAGCGCCGACCAGGTCGACGTACTCGTTGGTCTCGGCGGCAGGGCTGTTGGCGTCGTTGTAGCGGATCATCGTGGGCTCGCCGAGAGCGACGCCCTTGCTCGAGCCGTTGCCTTCGGCGTAGACGGCACCGTCGATGCCCACCAGCGTCTGCGGCTGGGCGGGCACGTAGATGGTGTCGCCCGTCTCGACGGCAGCATCGGACTTCGCGCTCAACGCGACGGTGAATCCGGAATTCCAGTTCCCCGCGGCGAACGTGAGCACCAGCGATCCATCGCTCTCCGCGACGAGGCCGGAGCAGGAAAGCTCCAGATCCGCGCGGGCCGAACCGTCGTCGAAATCCTTGGGGGAGATTCGCACCGTCACCGTCTGCGATCCGGTCAGCTCGTGCGAGAGCTTGGCGACGAACGAGTCGGCGATGGCCTTGTTTTCCACGACATTGACCGCGTCGTTGACGGGGACGAGAAGCACCGAGGGCGCGGAACCGGCGCTGGAGACCGGCTTCGTACGCGCCTCGAACACGGCGTCGGAAGGAGCGACCAGGGCGTAGTTGGTGACGACCAGGGATCCCGTCACGCCCACGACGCGCTGCAGCGTCGTGTTCCAGAACAGGAGCTTGGTGCCGTCGAGGAAGAAACGGATTTCGCCCCCGGACGCCGCGTCCTTGCTCGCGAGCGGCACATCGGCGAGCGAAACGCCCACGGAGGATCCCGAAGCGGGCTTGATGGCGTAGCGCAGATCGACGCTGTTCTCGCCGTTGAGAACGATCGAATTACTTCCGTTGGCGAAGACGCCCGTCGCGGACATGACCGTGGAGTCCTTGACCTGCACGGGCAAGGATCGCACCAGGCTCGCGTACGCCGAAACCGCACCGCCGACGGTCCGTACGACCGTCGTATTGAGGTAGGCGAGCTGGTTGCCTTCGCGCAGACCATCGGGCTTGGTCGGATCGCTGGCGTCTCCCAGAGCCTGGACGACCACGTCCTGGACGACATTCCAGTTCGTGCTCGTGAACGTGAGTGTGATCGTCGCGCCGACCTGCGTTCCCGACGAGAGAGCGACGCCCGCGTCTCCGCGAGCGCGATCGGCGTCCGAAAGCTCGGGAGCGGCGATGGTGACGGAAATCGTCTCGTCGCCCGTCAGCGCCTTGGCCAGACGCACGTGGAAGGTGTTGTCGACGGTCGCAACGGCTTCGCCTTCGGTGGTCTTGAGCAGCGGATCGACGATGGCATCGCCATCTTCGTTCACGAAGAGCACCTGTGAATCGCCCGAAGCGCTCGCGTCGACGACGTTCACGGCCAGCTCGGTGCTGGCCCCGACCGTGTAGCCGATGCCGGTCGAGCTTTCGACCTCGGCGACCAGAGCGTTCGTGTAGCCGCGCAACGTCGATCCTGGAAGCGAGATTCCCTTGGCCAAGCCACCGTTGTTGACGGTGTCGTTGCCGAGGCCGCCCTCGAGATGCGTCACAGTGTCAGCCTTGGTGCCGATCACGTTGAAGGTGTCGTCCCCGGCTCCCGCGTAGGCCGAGATGTTCTCGACGGCCGAAACGTTGGCGCTGCCGCCCGAGCTGAGGATGCCGTCCTTGGTGACGAAGAAGGTGTCGTTGCCTTCGGTTCCGCCGAGACTGAACGAATCGTAACCGGCACCGCCGTCGATGTTCAGCGGCTTGTGGATCACGGGCGTCGTACCGTCCTTGCCCAGGAAGCCCTGGGTCGAGAACGTGTCGTCGCCGTCGTCGCCGAAGAGCGTCACCGGAGCGCCGTTGTTCAGCGCGACGAACGTGTCCTTGCCTGATCCGCCATGGATGGTCGCCGCCGCCATCGGCCCTTCGGAAAGGAAGCCCTGGGTGGTTTCGACCGTGCCGAAGCTGTCGTCGGCCGCGATGTTGCTGCCCGCGTTCGCCGACGTGCGATCCGATTTGAAGAGCTGACCGATCGTGATGGCGTCGTCGCCCGATCCAGCGTCGATGGACGTGGCGACCACCGTCGAATCGATCGCGATGGTGTCGTCGCCCATGCCCGCGTCGATCGCCACGGCGTCGACCCCGTTCTTCCAGAAATTGACACGCTCGATGTTGGTCTTCGTCGGCGCGATCGAATCGGCATCGATCGTCGTGTCCGTCTCGGGGAGCAGGGACACGGAGCCCAGGCCTGTCGAGGAACCGCGTACGAGCAGAGTGTCGTCGCCGAGAGTGGCGCCCACCACGATCTTGTCCTGGAAGGTGGCACCTGTATCGACGATATTCGTGTAGCCCTTGGCGTTGCCACCCAGCAGAGCCACCATGACCTTGTCGTCGCCACCCTGACCATCGATGAAGTCGGAACCCTGGCCTGCGACGATGATGTCGCTGCCATCGCTGTCGCCAAGCGACATGCGCGTCTCGACACGCGCACCATCGACGCGCGCGTCGAGCTTGAATCCGAACTCGTTCGCGACGTTCAGTCCGTAGGTCTTCTTGGCGTCGTCGCTGTCCATGTTCGATTGCAGCGTCTTGCCGGCCGCGACCGGGACGTTCTGCAAGGAGCGCAGGCCCGACCCACCGAAGACGATGTCGTCGCCGGCACCACCGTCGATGGAATCGGCTCCCAGGCCGCCGTAGAGCGTGTCGTTGCCGACACCGCCCTCGATCACGTCGTCGCCGCCGTCGCCGGAGACGAGGTCGTTGTCGAGCCCACCGACGATCGTGTCGGCGCCCTGCGCCGCAACGGTGTATGCGCCATCGTCGCCGAAGAGGATATCGGAACCCTGGCCACCGTCGATGGCATCCTTGCCGTAACTGCCGAAGTTGTCGGAGGTCTTCTTGCCGTCCACCTTGAAGGAGGCTTCGCCGATCGTCGCGGCCACGCCTGCGGGCAGGACCGGGAATACGGTATACAGATCGAGACTTCCATCGGTCGTGGAGGTCGCTCCGACGATGCGGTCGCCGAATACGATGTCGACACCTTCGCCGCCGGCGATGTGGTCGTCGCCGGATCCACCGAGGATCGCGTCGTCGCCCTTCTCCCCGTAGATCCAGTCGTTGTCCGACCCGCCGTCGAGCTTGTCGTTGCCGGTGCCACCGTAGATGTGGTCGCTGCCCGCGCCGCCCGCGACGACGTCGTTGCCGCCGCCCTCGTGCAGCTGGGTGCGATCGACCTTGTTCTGGTCGATCAGATAGCGTCCGCCGTCGCCGATCAGGTAGTCGTCCCCGGCGCCGCCTTCGATGAAGTCGGAGCCGCCGCCACCGAAGACCACGTCGATGCCCGCGGCGCCGATGATGGTGTCGATGCCGTCGCCGTCGGCGTTCATGATGGCCTCGGCCCCGATCACGGCTCCGCTCTTGGAAAGCAGGCGTCCATCGTCGCCGAACAGATAGTTCCGCAGACCGTCGCCGCGCCCCTTCAGGCCGACGATGCGGTCGCTGCCTTCCTGACCCTTGACCAGAATCTGTCCCGCCGTGGCGGTGTACTCGCTCAGGTCGATGGTGTCGTCGCCGGCGCCACCGAGGATCTCGATGTTGGCCGACCCTTCGCCCTTGATCTTGATCGAATCCCGACCGGCGCCACCGTCGATCAGGATCTTGTCGCCCGGATTGATCGTGTACTTCTGCCGGGAGGCCTTGTAGGCCTTCGACGACACGTACACGTCCTTGCCGCCGTTCTCGATCTCGACCAGGACGTCGTCGTTACCGTCCGAAGTGTTGCCGTTCATGCGGCCATCGGAGTTGGGTCCGATGTTGATCAGCAGCTCTCCGCCGTTCTGCACGGCCATCTTCGGTGCGCGCGTGAAGTCGACGCTGAAGTTCACGATCGTGATCGGATCGGTGATCTGCCAGCGGTAGTCGTGCCAGAAGGTGTTCAGGTAGGCGTAGAACTCGGCGTAGATCTTGCCGGAGACGTCGAAGAGCGCAAGCGGCGCCTTCAGGACGTTGCCGTACTCGGCCTCGTTCTTGACGCTCTCCCACATCTCGCCCAGGCGCACCTTTCCGTCGCGGTTGGGGTCGAACAGATCGAAGTAGACGTCGATGCCCACGCCGCCGCCCACGCCGCCGCTGGCGATGCCCAGATTGAGCTCGGCCGAAGCGCTGAGCCCGCCGTAGAGCTTGACCTCGGGAACGTCCGTGGTACCGCCGTAATAGTCGTCCACATAGAAGCCGTCCACGAGATCGAGCGGATTGCGGTAGTCGTTGGCCGCGAACTCGCGGATGCCCAGGGTGTCGTAACCGAAAGCGAGCTTGATGTCGGCGCCGATATGGACGCCGATGCGGGCGCCGATGGGCCCCACGATCGAGAAGAATTGGCTCCATTCGAAGTAGAACTGAAGCGGAGCCATCGTGTAGTGCACGAGGGTCGCATCGCGCCCCATGAGCAGGCCGAAGATCTGGCTCGGATCCTGGACGATCGGGAAGGTCCACAGGCCGGAGGTTTCGGCCTCCTTCTTGCCTGCGGCATTGTCCGTCTTGCTGATGTCGAGTCCCAACAGCTTTCCGGCAATCGCACCTTCGAGCGCAGTCTTGCTCCAGCTCGTGCCATCCGCAGCCTGGGCGAAACTCGATGCGTCGAGGGTCTTGCGGGTGGTCGCATCTCCGGAGAGGAACTTGAGAGCGCTATCGCTCCGCTTGCTCGCATCGCCTTCCTCGGCGGTGCCGCTTCCGACGAAGAAGTAATCGCCGATGGTGATGCTGCCGTCGCCCGCGATGCTGCTTGCCAGCTTGTCGATCGTGCGGGCGGTTTCGGCGAGCTTGGCGATCGACTTGATCATGCCGGAATTGAACGGCTTGCCCTGGCTCTTGGCGTAGAGTTCGGCGAGATCCAGCGGCGTGACGCGCACGCCGATGTCGCGCAGCACCGGAAGCGGCGTGACGAGGAAGTCGACCAGAGGCTGGACCGGATCGGTGATCTTCTTGATCTCCTTGGCGACCGGCTGCAGGATGTTCCGGACATACTGCCCGAGGCTGATCTTGACGTCGTCGAAGCCCGCGCGCTGGATACCGTTCACCACGTTGGTGGCACCGGTCGTGTAGACCCAGTCGAACAGGAAGCGTCCGTTCACGTCGGGGAAAGACGCGTTGGTTCCCATGCCGTTCTTGTCGGCGATGCCCAACGTGAGATCGAGTCCAAGATGCGCTTCGGCGGAAGCGGTCGCGGCGACCTTGAGTGATCCCAGACGCGAGAAGCCGAGGATTCCGGCTGCGTCCGTCGCCGAGTCGTTGAGGTCGAGGTTGATCCCGAGCGACGCTTCGATGTCCGGATTTTCGGCCTTCATGCCGAGGAAACCGAGCGAGCCGTACAACACGGAACTGTCGTCGACTTCCGCCGTGGCCTTCACGGTCACCTCGTCGCCGGAGGGCAGGATGAGGTAGAAGCCCTTGGTGTCGTCGATGCCGAATCCGAGATCGAGAGTCCAGACGATCTTGGCGTCGACGCCGCCCGTGGTGGTCAGCCCCAGTCCGGGCACGCCCAGATCCAGGCCGAAATCCGTCCCCGCGGCGTATTCGCCGGAAAGATGGAACGCCCATTCGGCTCCGGTCACTTTCTGTCCAACCTTGTTCACCAGATAGGCGATGTTCCCGCCGGTCGACAACGTCTTGGTGAAGTCGCGCCCCCAACGCGTGGCCGTCTGCACGGAGGTGTCCCAGGTGCCAAGGATCCCCGCCCCCGAGCTCGCGCCCGACGGGATTTTTGCCAACAGGTTTTCGAGATAGGCCGCGACGGTGGTGGCATCGAGCTTGGCCGCGTCGTAGACGAATTCGCGGAACGGATCGATGAAACTGTCGCGGAATTCGGCGATGAAGTCAGCGCCATTGCTCAGGGCCTCCCCGAGCACGGGAACATCGAGCCCCTTGTCGGAGAACTTCTTCTCCAGCTGGTCCTGGATCCCACCCAACGCGATATCCAAACCGTCGACCGCCAGCTTGATCTTGTCGAAGAGGTTGTAGTTGGAGAGATCGGCTAGCTTGTCGAGGTTGGTCAGAACGTCGGAAATATCGAGGACGATCGCCTTGTCGGCGATGTCCTTGTCGGAACTTCCTTCCTTCTCGTCCTTGTCCAGGAAGGTCTTGACCTTGAGATTCCCCAATCCACCGATCGTAACGGCACCCTTGGTCTTGTCGGAGCCATCGTAGAGGCTGAGGGATCCGGTCGCGGCATTCCCGCCATCGGCTACCGGATCGTTCCACTCGCCGAGGAGGATCTTGCCCTGGTAGGAGCCCACCACGTACACGGGAAGCTCCGCCGCGACGTTGGCGTTCAGCTCCGGATCGAGATACGCGTCGTCGGTCAGATTCCGGATCACCGTTCCGATCGAAGACGCCGAGTCGATCGCGATGTTCTGCTCGAGAAGCGCCTTCAGATCGCCATCGAGCCGGAAGTAGCTCGCCTGCCCGTCCTTGGCGCCCACCTCGATCAAGTCGCTGAGTTGCTTGATGCCCGTGCCGCCCAGGCCCAGGTTGAACTTGAGCTTGTCGCCCTTGACCTCGATGTGCGCCGTCACGCCGGATCCGGCGAGGACGACGAGTTGCGGCTTGCCCTTGAGGTGGGTCGTGGCGTCTGGGATCGTGAGATCCAGAGCGGGCAGCTTGACCTGGAAGTTGAAGGCCGTATCGACGTAGCCCGAAGCATACAGCTCCGCTCCGCCACCGACCTCGATGGTGCTGGAGGTTCCGAAGCCGAACGAATCGACTTCGCTGAACGACTTGCGGAAGCCCAGATGGAACTGCAGCACCTTCTCCGGAGTGGAGATCGTGGCACTGCCCACAGCCGCAAGATCGGCGACGACCACGCTGAACTGGTTTTCGGCCAGCCCCAGCAACGAACGCAGCTTCGTCATCACGCCCTGCAGATCGATCTGACCGCTGGAGCGCAGATCCTCGACGCCCTGCTTGATATCGCCCACGATGTCGACGATGTCGTTGACCGACTTGCCGATGCCCGGAATCTCCTCGTCGAAGATGGTCTTTCCGCCATCCTTGGTGGTGAGCGACTTGACGCCGTCCACGACCTGATCGAGGATCGCAAGAACCGTGTCGACGTCGATGTGCTTGAGATTCTCGTAGGCCTGCTCGAGCGCCGAGAAGTCGTGCGAGATGGTCGGAAGGACGTCGTCGTCACCGAGGTACTTCAGGGACAGCGTACCAGCTTGGTTGCCGGCGAGGCCCAGGCCTTCGACGATCACGTCGAAGGTCATGTTGTTGGCGATGTCGGCCTTGGTGGTGGCATCCTCGATGGCACCGAAGTCGACGTCGGCTTCGTTGAAGGCCTTGACGAGCTCTCCCACCCGATAGCTGGTTCCGGTCTTGGCGACGATGTCGATCGCCCTTCCGAGGCTTCCTTCGCTTCCGGTGCGTCCAATCAGCGTCGCGCTGACGGGACCGAGCGAGGCGGTCATCTGTACGCCTTCGATCTCGACGGACAGACCCGTGAGGACGAGCGACGTGGCGTCGCGCAGGGTGAGGCGGACGGCGGTGACCTTCTTGTCTGTGTTGGTCGTCAGCGAGACCTTGAGGATCTTGTAGCGGGTGGTTCCCACCTTGGCGTACAGGCCCGCATAGGTCGAATCGATCTCCTGGAGTCCTGTACCCGCCTTGAATTCGATGGTCGTGGCTCCATCGACTTCGGCGGCGACGCTCGCCGCAGTGGTGAGGGTGTAGGAAGGTACCGTCGCTTCCAGCTCGGCATGCGCGACGAAGTTCTTGATCGAGAAGCGATCGACGACGGTCCCGACCGCGCCCGCAATGTCCAGACCGACGATGGCGTCGCCCTGACGATCCAGGCTCGTGGAATCGGCACCCCAGTCATCCACGTCGGATTCCGTCAACGTCTTCAGGCCTTCGATGCCGAGGAGACGCCCCAGCCAGGAGCCGTTCCAGGAAAGGATGCCCGACTTCGCATCTTTGGCAGGAGTCGTCTTGTCGTGGATCTGGAGGCAGGGACCGTTATCGGCCGCGTTGCCCGCCTTCTTGGCGATGGACAGATCGAGATCTGGCGCCTGCGCCTCGATGGCAGCGATGATCTGATCGATGCTGGAGGTGGAACTCAGTCCGGAAAGATTGACGTAACCGATCGCCCCGCTCTGGTAGAAGATCTTCAGTTCGGCCTTCGACGCTTCCTCCGAACCTGTGAAGCCGAGATCCCCGAGGTTCGTACTGCTGGCCGCATTGAAGGAGAACTTCGACACGTCCAGGGTCGTATCGGTGGCGCGGAAGTAGAGGACGTCGCCGGAAACGCCTGCGACGACCTTGTCCTTCAGCGACGTTTTGGAGATCGCATCGTTGATCTGATCGACCAGGTCATCGACGGAGTTGTTCTTGAGGCTGTCGGCTGCGGCGACGGTGAACGAAGCGCTCGCGCCATCGTACGAGAAGGCTACGGTGACATTGCGCCCCAGACGCCCGTTGGCGTAGAGGGTCGAACCAGAGACTGTGTACTGGCCGTTACCAGACGTTCCCGTGAAGCCAAGCTCAGTGGCCGACGTGCCGGAGATGTTGAAGAGGACGGGGGCGCTGTCCTTGTGATCCCCGTCCGCATTCGCAGGATTCGCAACGAAGACGAGATGGCCTTGGGAGTTGATGGAGGCGCGGAGGCCGTAATATCGGGCGAGATATGAGATCGTTCCATCAATTGAATCCTTCGCTCTGTCGAGCGCCAAATTGATCCGATCGATCACCCCTCCAACACCATCCGCATCATCGCTTGATTTTGCGTTAACATTCACCTTGTAGGTGCCAACGCCATTGACGGCAACAGTAAACGTGAACGCCGCATTCATGTCTGGGAGCGAGATATTCGATGCCGCAGATGCTATAGAGACGGCAGAGCTGTTGCCCAGATGCAATTCATTATACGCACCGGCATCATCCGCAGCTTTGATCGAAAACGCGGAGGACGAGCGGAGATCAAAACCACCCTGCTGATTCACCGCAACGTCGAAAATCGCCCCCGACCCTGCACCGTTCAGCACAGCTTCAAAGCTGTCCGCAAGCTCCTGGAACGCATCGGCGGTTGTCGCGGTCGTCTTGCGCCCCAGCGTCACGGTTTTGGATGTGCTTCCTACCGTGAGAACAAAAGACGCATCGCCACTCAGTACTCCGGAAAACGGAAGGGCCCCATCCTTCGACGTTCCACCCACCGCGCGCAACGTGGCGCTGTCGACGAACGCATCGGCAATGGTGTCCGCAACGGTCACGGTGGGAGCCGTCGATCCGGCCCCTGCCGCATCGTTGACATTCTGCTGCAAACGCGCCTGTTCCGCAGCCACAGCGGAGAGCGTGCCCAGCTGCGCAGTCGCCTGCAACGACTTCCAGGATGCCAGATCGATCTCGATCGTGAAAGAGAGATTCCCGTTGCCCTCGGCATCGAATTGGGAGCGGCTCTTGAGTTTGGCAACCGTGCCATCGAGCAGACTGAAGTTCACAGGAAGATCCCGAGAGAACTTGCCGTCGATCGCGATGTCCATGCTGATACGCTTGGTCGCGGCGTCGTAGCGGACTCCTGCGGCCTCCAGCACTCCCAGCTTCTGCAGTCTCTGTGCCAAGCCATCGAGATCATTGAACAGGACCTTGGAGATGGCTCCGTTCTGATCGGCCTGCACAAGCGCTTTGCTCGATCCCGCGACCGTAGCCTCATCGAAGATCTTTTTCTCGAAGGCCTGCTTGAAATCGGCCGTCGAATCGAGATCGGTCCCCATCACGCGCTCGTCGAGGGTCTTCGCCGCGGATGCACCACCACTGGTTCCTGCCTCGGAAAGCAGGGACGAAAGCCAGCTTTCGATCTTGAGCAACTGCGCCACAACATCGTTGGCCGTGACGTTGCGGAATTCGCCGAACGCGGTTTCGAGGGATCCGAGTCCGATCGTGCCCAGGTTGCTTGTCCAAGTCTGGTTGATCTCGTAGTCCTGGTCGTGACTGAACCCAGCCAGCGTCCCCGACACGTTCCCCTCGAGATCCAGCGCCAGCTCGGCCTTGGAGGAGACCACATGCGCCGCACCGTTCTCGATGGTACGAGCATCGAAGCGCACCGCCACGTCGGGAACCACATGATCGGCGGCAGCTTCCTTCTTCTCGTCGAACTTGAGGAATCCCAACCGGAACGCGCTCGCGGCTTCGTCCAGATTCGCATCGAAGCTCGCACCCAGATCGGTGACAGCCGCAGATCCGCCTACGTACTCTTGCAGCTCGCTGACCGTCTTCTTCGTGTTCGGGTCGGTCACGTCCTTCCACACCTGATGGACCTCGATCGAACCACCGACATCGAAGTGCGCTTGGCCATCGACCTCCAGGTGCTGCTCGAAATTCACGCCCAGAGATGCCAGGCGATCTTCCAAGGCCTTGGCCACGAAACGCTGATGCCCCGATTGAAGCGAAAGCGAAAGCTGGAGCGTCTGCGAGGTGGTTCCCGAGGCTTCCACGACCGCGGTCGTCTGCAGCGTCAGTCCGGACGCGAGCGTGGTGCTTCCCTTGTAGGTCTTTCCGTCGGCCTGCGCCGTCCCCAGCAACGACGCGATCTGATGCATCGAGAAGGAGGTCATGTCGGAAGGCATCTGATCGAGAACGCCCTGGATCTTGTCCTTCACCTGATCGAGCGCGTCACCCGCCTCGTCGCGGACCGTATCCTTCAGGAGATCCTTCAGTTTGCCGATCTGCGTGACAGGATTCCCGCTCATGTCCACGGCATCGAGGATGTCGTCGAAGCTCCCGTCCAGCAGGGTGGACGAATACTGGAGAACCTGCGTCTTCCAGGAGTCGATCTGCTGGGTCAGCGCGTTCTCGAACTGGTTGGCCAGATCGCTGTTGCTGGCCGTCATCAGGATGCGCGGTTCGAGCGCCTCGAGCTTGAGCGAACGAGACGAAGGCGTGGTCTTGCGAGACTTGCGGGACATGGGGAATCCTTGGGGGGGTGGTCAGTGGGGGTGTTGTGGAAAAAAACGGGTCACCTTGCGACAGAATGGCCGCAGGATGCTATGAAGTCCAGGCGGATTTGGTCACCGGAACGGGAGGACTAGCCGGAAATTGTCTGCACCATTTGAGAACGCATAGGCTCGAACCCCAATCCGGTCACTTCCGAAACCTCTGACAACTCGTGTCGAATCAAGACGAGAGCCATCATTCCGATTCCCGATTGGATCAATCTGCAGTTCCGCAGAGGAAAAAAGTCCACCGCGATCGTTGCACCATTCATCGCCATTGCCAACCATGTCGTAGAGGCCATATGCGTTGGGCCGTGCCGAGGCCACGCCCCAGTAGCCCGTCGTGATCGCGTACTTGTCGATGTAGGTCGTACTGTCGCCCCAATAGTACAGGGTGGTGGTACCAGAGCGCGCCGAGTACTCCCACTCCGCTTCGGCGGGAAGACGGTACCCGTTCTTCGCGTAATCGATCGTCCAGGTGCGCAGGTCGTACACCGGCTCCAGGCCTGCCATCAGACTTTTCATGTTCGCGTAGAAGACCGCGCCATACCAGGTGCCATCGATCATGGGGTAGTCCTGCGCCGACGGGGCTTCCAGCATCGAGGTCTTCTCGTTCCAGCCCAGATACCGGTTGCTCGAGCCACCCCCGTAGGGGATCAGAGTCGCCAGTAGCCGAATACTGTCTGTGCGACTGTACAAACCTCGTGCGGCATCGTCGTCGGTTTCGACGGCCGCGTAGCCTTGCGCGATGGCCCAAGTGAGAACGCGACCGTACTCGCGCACCGTCACGCCCGTGCTGTCCATGTACCAGTCATACGAGAAACTCACAGGATGCTGGGGCATCGACTGGAAATCCCATTCATCGACGGAATCCTTGAGCCCCATCAGGAAGGTGCGATTGCGCGCGGGGATCTTCTTCATGCCCGCCACGTACTGCCCCAGGCTCGCCAGCGGGATGGGGTGCGCCATCGCGATTCCGGACGCACCAGGCGTGACCAGAGTGCCACCCACGCCGGTGGTGTCGATGTACTCCTTCAAGCCGCTCGCATTCCAGCGCAGCAGCGGTTGCTTGTCGACGACCGCGCCCTTCCAGCTGTAGTAGAGGGTGTCAACCGCGGCGGAATCGGCCAGCGCACGCGCTGCAGGAACCATGGAAGAAGACGCGCCCGGAACCGCTGTTGACGGATTCTGCCCCAACGCGTTCCGGCCATCGAAGCGGACGACCAAGCGGCCGTTCTCGAGCACCAGACGCGACGCGACGGTGTGCGTACGAGACCACGGCGATACGGCGAGATCGACCTGGCCCGCGAGGCTCCAGTTGCCCGAGGCATCGGACGTGGCCGTCAAGCCGGTTCGTCCCAGACAGATTCCGACACCCGACAGAGGTTGCCCCAGGATGTTGCCCACGAGCCCGGACAGCGAAACGCCCTGCGCGCCGAACGACGCGGAGACGAGCAAGGCCAGGAGGACGAAAGGTGCGGGGGTTTTCATGGGAAGGCCTCGGGAAACAGGCGGGCGACAGAAAGTTTTCCGATAAAAATACACTGATCATCGCAAAATTGGAAGATCATTGTATTGCAAACCGGACACAAGGTTTCCTCATTTCAAGCGCCTTACACAAGCAACCATAAGAGATGCTTCTCATCCAATACGACGCGCGCAAAGCCTCGCAGTTTCCATCATGGACATGCCTGCATGGGCAGTCGCATAGGAATCCGTTTTCCAGGATTCGGTGCATCTTCCGGAAAGAGCCTCTTGGCATCTGGTGTTCAGCCTGACAGCAATCCTTGCGGGTGTGGTCAGTGGGGGGTGGGGATGGAAAATCGACAAGGGTCACCCTGCGGCAAGAACGCCGCAGAGCGCTATGGAATCCAGGCGGGGTGGCTAACGGAGAGGAAGTACTAGACGGAAGTTTTTCGCCCCGTCTGCGTTACCGTAACCTCGGATACCGATCCGATTACTGCCAGCTCCTCGATTGACACGTGTCGAATCGAGCACTGACCCATTGTTTACAGGACCTATCGGATCGATTTGCAAAGAAGCAGAAGGGAATCGCCCTCCCCGATCGTTGCACCATTCTTCGCCATTGCCGATCATGTCGTACAAGCCATACGCGTTGGGTCGTGCCGAGGCCACACTCCAGTAACCCGTCGTGATCGCGTACTTGTCGATGTAGGTCGCACTGTCGCCCCAGTAGTACAATGTGGTGGTGCCGGAGCGCGCCGAGTACTCCCACTCGGCTTCGGTGGGCAGACGGTACCCGTCCTTCGCGTAATCGATCGTCCAAGTGCGCAGGTCGTAGACCGTCTCCAAACCCGCCATCAGGCTCTTCATGTTCGCGTAGAATACCGCACCATACCAAGAGCCGTCGATCATCGGGTAATCCTGCGCCGAGGGCGCTTCCAGCATCGAGGTCTTCTCGTTCCAGCCCAGATACCGGTTGCTTGAGCCGCCGCCGTAGGGAATCAGGGTCGCCAGTAGCCGAATACTGTCGGTACAGCTGTACAATCCGCGACCACCGTTACTGTTGTCGGTCACGACTTCCGCATACCCTTGAGTAATGGCCCAAGTAAGAACGCGACCGTACTCGCGCGCCGTCACACCGGTGCTGTCCATGTACCAGTCGTACGAAAAGCTCACCGGATGCTGCGGCTGAGAAAGCACATCCCACTCCTGAAGAGAATCCTTGAGCCCCATCAGGAAGGTGCGATTGCGCGCGGGGATCTTCTTCATGCCCGCCACGTACTGCCCCAGGCTCGCCAGTGGGATGGGGTGCGCCATCGCGATTCCGGACGCACCAGGCGTGACCGGAGTGCCACCCACGCCGGTGGTGTCGATGTACTCCTTCAAGCCGCTCGCATTCCAGCGCAGCAACGGTTGTTTGTCGACGACCGCGCCCTTCCAGCTGTAGTAGAGGGTGTCAACCGCGGCGGAATCGGCCAGCGCACGCGTTGCAGGAACCATGGAAGAAGACGCGCCCGGAACCGCTGTTGACGGATTCTGCCCCAACGCGTTCCGGCTATCGAAGCGGACGACCAAGCGGCCGTTCTCGAGCACCAGACGCGACGCGACGGTGCGCGTACGAGACCACGGCGAGACGGCGAGATCGACCTGGCCCGCGAGGCTCCAGTTGCCCGAGGCATCGGACGTGGCCGTCAAGCCGGTCCGTCCCAGACGGATTCCGACACCCGACAGAGGTTGCCCCAGGATGTTGCCCACGAGCCCAGACAGCGAAACGCCCTGCGCGCCGAACGACGCGGACGCGAGCAAGGCCAGGACGACGAGAGGTGCGCGGGTTTGCATGGGAAGGCTCCGATGGGGCGAACGGATCAGGATGTCAGTTTCTGGTAGGAGCGTCGCTGTTCAGGCCGATGTCGATGGCGCCGAACGTCTTCTCGTAGGCCATCAGGGCATTGCCAAGCAGGAACGCGAGACGTTTGGCCGAAAGCGGCGACAACACCATCTTGTGCTGCAGATCGACCACGACCTCCGGTTCGCCGGGCTTCCAGTTGCGGCTTTGCCCGAAGAGCAGTCCGATCTCCTCGCGCCCGCCGATCACGTTCACGACGTTGGCGTAGCTGCTGCGCAGCGTTTCGTCGTTCCAGATGATCTTCTGTTCGGTGGAGGATGTGCTTGCGGGGGTTTCGCTGTTCATCGGGGATTCCTTCGAAGATGGATGATGGAAAGGGTTCTACTTGGCGAGGATGCGGCCGGTCACGCCGGGTTCGATGCTGCCGTCGGCGTTCTCGAAGACGATCTTCACCACGCGCAGCATGCTGGCCTTGTCGACCACCGGCGAAACGAACGAGACCGTTCCCTTGCGCTCGCGCGGAGACGACGCACCATCGAGTTGCAAGGTCACGACCTGTCCCTTGCGGAAGGCCTGGGCGAGATTGGCGACCACGTACGAGGTGAAGCGGCAGCGCCGGACATCGACGACGTCGACGAGCGGCTCGAGGGCCTGCACGCTTTCGGCGAGGCGCTTGCGATGCTTGACGACGACCCCGTCGAACGGGGCACGGATGATGCGCTTCTCGAGTTGCACCTTCGCCATGCGATTCTCGAGCACTTCCTTCGCGCTCATGGCGTGCGCCTTGGCGAGATCGGCGTCGGCGGTCTTGAAGTTGAGCTCCTTCTCCCAGATCTGCTCCTCGCTCACAGAGTTGGACGAATCGAAGAGATGGCGGGTCGCCGCGTAGTCGCGTTCGAAGGTCTGCCGCTTCTGGGCGGCGGCGGCGATGTCGGAGGTGTCGCTGGCCAGCACGCCCGTGATCGCGACGTTGATCTCCTCCTCCTCCTTCTCCAGAACCAGGAGCACGTTCCCCTTGCGGACACGCGCGCCTTCGGCGGCGACGATCGCGCCGATCTTGCCGGATACGGTCGCGCCGATCACCGCCTCCTGGATGGGCTCGGTGACACCTTCGTAGGGGGACGGTGCGGAAAGAAGCAGGGCAAGCACAAGTTGAGCGAGCATGTCAGCGGGCCGTGAAGGGGGTGCCGACCAGGAATCCGGTCGAAGTGGTGCCACCGTAGACGCCGCCGTGGCGTGCGATCGCGGAGGCATCGCGGACGTCCCGGGCGGGAATCTTGATGAACTGCAGGTAGTACGACGTGCCCGCAACCAGCGGATCGCGCGGATCGACGACGAGGATCTTCCCGCCGTCCTCGAAGCGGAGGCTGGAAGGAACGACGGGGCCGCTGGAGGTCTGGAGAGACACGAAGGTGGAGTCGCCCTGGCGACGGATCCACGCGGTATCCAATGCGCGCGAGAATCCGACCCGGATGGTACCCGCCACGGGGAAGCTGTCGACGACGGATTCCGTCGAGACCACCTCGTACCCGTCGACATGCGCCTTCAGGAAGTTGGCGGAAACGGCGCACAACCCCGCCTCGGAATAGAGCCGCAGGGAGTCGTAGGCCACGCGCAGTCCGACGATGCGCTCCCCCGTCTTGGACTGGAGATCGAAGGAGACGTCGGCGACCGCCTTGGCCGAATCGCTTCCCGCGCCCAGAGTGCTCGAGATCCCGTGGTTGGCCAGCGGGAACGGGCTGACGTTGAAGATCGTCGCTTGGTCGAGCGCGGCATTCCAGCGCACGCGCGTCTGGACGGTGCTTCCGCGCACATCCTTCATGCGGACCACGAACGGCTTCGCGGTGTCGATCGGCTGGGAGAAGCGTACGACGAGGCTGTCGCCCAGACTCCGGAAGCGCCGGTACTCGGAGCCGTCGCGGTTGGACGCGAAGACGATGGAGGTCCGGTATTCGGTCTTCCAGCGCACCTGCAGGGCCTTGCGACGGACCACGCCGTCGGTGCCGCGCAGGTCGAAGGCCATGCCGTAGACGACACCCGGAGCGAGCGTCGAGGTGGGACGGTAGACGATCGTGTCGCGCCCGCGAAGCGTCACGTCGGACGGTTGCAGCCCCGATGGAAGCGTCCCGGCATCGGCGGCGACGGCGCGCAGGAGCGCTGCGACGGGGCGATCGGCCACCACGACGATGGAGTCGGTGGAACCGAGATCGTCGCGGAATTCGCCAAGGGCGTTGATGGCGTTGCTCCAGCGAATCGCGTAGCCCGCGTCCTCGATCGGGGTGGAGACATCGACGGTGTCGGAGCGTTCGCCGTCGACGGCGCGGACCACGACGGAGAAGCCCATGCTGCCTGTCGTGTCCACGTCCATGCGCGCGTCGGGCACGACGAAAAGCGTCTCGGCCTTCGTCCATGAACGCGCGTTGGGCGTCGCACCGCCACCGTAGACGGTCCGTTCGACGCCCGAGCCCAGCCAGTCGATGCCGTCGGGATCGTTCGAAAGCGGCTCGCTGAACCGGACCCAGAGCGTGTCGCCGAGACCGGATCGGGCGCGATAGGAGGTGCTCGTGCTCCACAGGTTCGATTCGACCGCCGCCAGAGCCCGCGTGGTGCGGAAGCGGCGGAGTCCGTCGAGGAGGACGTGGAAGCGCATTCCCCGTCCATCCAATCCCGTGATCTCGGTGGAGAGCAGAGCGTCGGCGGGCAGGAGATCGGCGTGCTCGAGGAAGATCGTGTCGCCGTGCACGCGGGGCGAGACGGCCACCGCCGCGGTGCCGTCCAGGAGGCGCGCATCCACGTGCAGGGAGTCGAAGTCGTGGGCGATGCGGAACCACGGGACGCCGCCGCGACGGATTCCGACCAACCCCAGGCCCGAGGCGTCGAGGACGTTCGAGGACGCCACAGGCTCGACGTAGTCGGCGACGGTGTCGGAGGAGGCGACGATCCGGCCCAGCGAGAGGACGGAACCCGTCCGCAGCATGGGAACCGCGACCAGGTCGGACTCGTAGGAGCGGCCGTCCTGGACGAAGCGCGGGACGCTCAGCTGCAGGCCGGAATCGGCGGGAAGCCTCGAGAAGCGGAAGGCGCCGACGGAATCGGTTGTCGCGGAGAAGACGGAGGGATCGGCCGAGACGAACGCGGTGTCGCGATAGACCAACCGCAGCGCGACGCCTCGGGCCGGCACCGTCGCGCTGGAGCCAGCGACGCGCACGACCAGGGTTCCCGAGAACGCTCCGGAGAGCGGGAACAGCCGCACCACGCGCACGCCGCCGGCGAGAGCGCCGGTCATCGCGCTCGATTCGTTGTAGGACGACGCCGTCAGGACGCGTTCGCCGTAGCGCACGACGGAATCCCGGGATACGCGCCTGGAGCAGCCGAAGCGGAAGACCGTCTGGCCGTACGGAACGCCCTCGGCGCGGAAGCCGCCCGCGGAATCGGCCCCCAGGACGCGACGGATTCCGTCCGCATCGACGTATTCGATCGAGGCGCCCGGCAGAACGCCGTCGGCGGCGCCGTCGAGCACCACTCCGGAAAAGCTCCAGGTGGGCACGTCGTACGAGGACGTGCCCGACTCCTCGCAACCGGCGAGGAGTCCGAAGAAAGCGAAGGAAAACAGCAGGGACGCGAGGAGACCCGCGAGGCGGGCGCCGCGAAGGGGGGGGATCGGGCGTGGCGAGGAGGGGGACAATGGACACTTCCTGGTTGAGCTTCCCTTGCGGACGGCTCGGCAAGGGGGCGGAGGTTACACGGCGCACGCAAGATAATCCAGTTTCCCCGTTTACTACCATTTCGCCCGCAATTCGGACCGCTCCCCCACACCACCCATCGAGACACGAGAAAACTCTTGATCGAAAACGGGCACCCCCACACCCCCTCGTCCCTCGACGCGTTGCGCCGTTTCCAGGAACTGCGCACATTCCGAGGCGAAGTGGGACGCTTCTGGGAGCTCTACCTCGATGCGCTTCTCGAGGTCGCGCAGGCCTGCGCGGGAGCGATCTGCCTCCTCGATCCGCAGGGCGAATGGCGCACGCTCGCCCACTCTCCGACAGGATCCGACGCCAACGTCCACCTGCGCCTGTTCCTCGACGGGATCGAAGAGGCGCACAACTCCTGCAATGCGCAGGGGTTCGCCATCGTCCCGCGCGACGACATGGTCCTGCTCGGCTGCCGCCTGCTCGTCGATTCCCAGCGGACATCCTGCCTCCTGCTCGCGAGCATCCCGCGAAGCATGGAGCCGCGCGCCTTCCAGATCGCGCAGGCCCTGCTCGCCTCCAATGACCTCTACGCGCACTACCGCATCCACCGCAGCGCGAGCGACTCGCTGCTGCAGAAGAGCCAGCTCGCGCAGGTCCTCGATCTCTCGGCGGTGGTGAACGGAAACGATCGATTCCTCGCCGCGGCGATGTCGTTCTGCAACGAGCTCGCCACGCGCCACTCCTGCCAGCGCGTCGGTCTCGGCTGGATCGAACACGGCTACGCGAAGGTGAAGGCGATCAGCCACACCGACCACTTCGAGAGGAAGATGGACGTCGTCCGCCTTCTCGAGGACGCCATGGAGGAGGCATGGGAACAGGATTCCGACCTGCTGTGTCCCGTCCTGTCTTCCGTTCGCTCGATCACGCGCGCCCAGGAAACCTATGCGCGCGCCCAGGACAGCGGACACCTGGCCACGCTGTTGCTGCGTCTGGGCGAGGAGCCCGTCGCGGTCGCGTGCCTGGAACGCAAGGACTCCGGATTCGACGCGCAGGAGCTCCACATCCTGCGCGTGTCTCTGGACCAGGTCGCGCGCCGCCTCCACGACCTGCACGACCGCGACCGCTGGTTCGGAGCCCGCTGGGCGGACATCCTCCGCAAACGCCTCTCGAAGACGCTCGGATTCGAGCACACCTGGGCGAAGGCCGGCATCCTCGCCGCCCTGGCCACCGCCGTCCTGGCCACGACGATTCCCGTCCCCTACAGGGTCGACTCCGCGGCCCTCCTGCGCACCGACCTCATCTTCTACCTCACGGCGCCCTTCGACGGCTACATCGACAGCGTCGCGGTCAAGCCCGGCGACCTCGTCTCGCGCGGACAGGAACTGCTGCGTCTCGACCGCAAGGACCTCTTGCTGCAGGAAGCCGACATCCTCGCCGAGTCGCAGAGCTACGCGCGCGAAATGCAGAAGGCGCAGGCTGCCGAGGACCTGGCCGCCATCCGCATCAACGCCGCCAAGCTCGACCAGACCAACGCGAAGCTCAGCACCACGCGCTGGCGCCTGGAGAAGGCTGTGCTGCGCAGCGAATACGACCGGGCCGTGGTGGTCGAAGGCGACCTCGAACAGAAAAGAGGCGCTCCCGTGCGCCAGGGCGAGGAGCTCCTGAAGATCGCGCGTATCGAGAACATCTACGCCGAAATCGAGGTCGACGAGTCCGAGATCCGCAACATGCAGGGAGCGACCAGCGGCGAGATCGCCCTCAAGAGCCGTCCCAGCGAGACCTTCGGGCTCCGCATCGAGCGGATCAATCCCGCCGCGACGGTCAAGGACAAGGACAACGTCTTCCTCGTGCGGGCCCGTCTCGACCGAGTTCCGGACTGGTTCCGTCCGGGCATGGCGGGAATCGCCAAGATCGAAGCCGGCCGCAGGACGGTGTGGTGGATCGTCAGCCATCGCACCATCGACTTCCTGCGCCTGAAGCTGTGGTGGTAGGCGGTCGATGGCCGAATCGACCACCGACCGCAGCACCCGGATCTTCCACGAATCCTGGTACCGCATCAGCGACCAGCACGTCGCTCTTCGCTCCACCGTGCGCGTGCACCGCCAGTTCTACCGCGGCGAAAAGTGGTACGTGCTGTTCGATCCGTTCACGAACCAGTACTACCGGCTCCAGCAGGCGGGATACGACTTCATAGCGCGGCTGTCACCGAACCGCACCATCGAGGAGGTCTGGCTCGAGACCCTCGACCTCGACCCCGAGTCGGCGCCCGGACAGCCCGAGGTCATCGAGATCCTCTCCCAGCTGTACCAGACGAACATGCTGCAGTACGAACTCGCGCATGACAGCCGCCAGCTGTTCGAACGCCAACGCAAGCGCGAGCGCAACAAGGTGCGCTCGACCTTTGCGAACATCCTGTTCCTGCGCATTCCCCTGATCGACCCGGATCCGCTGCTGCGCCGCATCGCGCCGCTGATCGGCATCCTCTTCGGCAAGTTCGGCATCGCGCTCTGGCTCGCGGTCGTGGCATGGGGCGTCAAGATCGCGATCGACAACTTCGACCGCATCGGCGACCAGGCGGAAGGCGTCCTCGCGCCCTCCAATCTCTTCCTGCTCTATCTGGTCGGCTTCGCGATCAAGCTCGTCCACGAGGCGGGCCACGCCTTCGCCGTGCGCCGCTACGGAGGCGAGGTCCACGCCATGGGCGTGATGTTCATGATGCTCGCGCCTCTGCCCTACACCGACGCCACCGCCTCCTGGTCGTTCCGCAGCAAGGCCCGACGCATCCTGGTCGCCTGCGCGGGGATGCTCTTCGAATTCCTCGTCGCCGCGATCGCCGTGATCGTCTGGGCCAACGTGGGCGGCGGTACCTGGCACGCCGTGGCCTACAACGCGTTCTTCATCGCCTCGGTCACGACCGTCCTGTTCAACATCAACCCCCTGATGAAGTTCGACGGCTACTACATCCTCGCCGACCTGCTGGACATGCCCAACCTCCAGCAGCACGCCACGCGGCATCTGCAGTACCTGCTGGAACGCCACGTATTCAGGCGCTCCGACGCCACCACGCCGGCGCGCACGAACGGCGACTCCGTCATCCTCGCGCTCTACGGCATCCTCAGCGTCGCCTACAAGTTCGTCCTCTTCGGCGGCATCCTGGTGTCGATCTCCAACCACTACCTGCTCCTGGCCGTACTGATGGGCGCGTTCATCTCCGTGTCCTGGGTCGTGGTGCCCACGATCCGTTTCATCCGCTACGTCTTCTCCAGCCCGCAACTACATCGTGTCCGTCGACGCGCCGTGACGTCCACCGTCGGCTTCCTCGCCGCGATGTTCGCCCTCGCCGCTCTCGTCCCCGTCCCCGACACGTTCACCGCGCCCGGAGTGGTGCTCGCGCACGACCGTTCCATGGTGGTCAACGAGTCGCCGGGCCGCGTGGTCCGATTGCAAGCGCGTGCCGGCGACCTGCTGCGCCGCGGCGACACCATCGCGGTCCTCGAGAACGCCGAGCTCGACGACCAGATCGCCCAGAACGACGGGGCCTACCGCGAGACGATGTCCCGCTTCCGACAGGAAATGGACGAACGTCCGGAGAACCTGATGCCGCTGTCCCGGAAACTGTCCGTCCTCGAGCAGGAAGGCGCGAAGTTGCGCCGGGACCGGGAGAACCTGGTCGTCCGCGCGGTGCAGCCGGGGCTGTGGGCGGCCCCCTACGCGGGCGATCTGCCGGGCCGCTGGCTTCTCAAGGGCGACTCGCTGGGCGAACTGATCGACACCTCCGCCTTCGACTTCGTGGCGGTCGTTCCCCAGGAGGACGTGTCGCGCCTGTTCTCGCAGGAGGCGCGAGGCTTGTCGGTGCGTCTCAAAGGCGAATCGGAGCGCACGATCCACCTGCGCGAGGCGAAGACGATCCCCATGGAGCATACGCGACTGCCCTCGGCCGCGTTGGGCTGGTACGGAGGCGGAGACGTCGAGGTGGACCCCGGCAAGGGAGATCCTCTGCGCACCGTCGAACCGTTCTACCAGGTGCGCGCGCCCCTTCCGAAGGACACCACGGGCGCGATCCGCGACGGCCGTTCCGGCCGCATCCGCTTCCGGATGGGATGGACGCCGATCCTTCCCCAGGCATGGCGCAGGCTCCGCCAGAAGATGCAGAAGTACTACCGCCTGTGAACGCCTACATCCTCGATCCGCGCTCCCTGAACGACAATTTCCGACTTACCGCCCTGCATCGGCGACCTCGTCTGGCCAAAGGGGTCGACGCCGTGCTCGAACGCGCCCGGGGCCGCATCGCCGGCAACCGCTGGACGCTCGCGCGCATCCTCGAGCGGGCACGCGCGATCGACGCGTCCTCCGTCGAATTCCGCAACCTCGACGACACCGAGCTGCGCGGGCATCTCTCCACGATGCGCGCGGTGTTCCGGCGCGGCGGACGCGGCGTCGAAGGACGACGCGACGAGGCTCTGGCGCTGGTCCAGGAGGCGGTCCATCGTGCCATGGGCTTCCGTCCCTATCCCGTCCAGCTGGCCGGCGCGCTCGCCCTCGAGCGAGGCTTCGTGGCCGAGATGGCGACGGGCGAAGGCAAGACCGTCACCATCGCGATGTCGGCGGTGCTGCGCGGATGGACAGGTTTCCCATGCCACGTCCTGACGGCCAACGACTACCTGGCCTCCCGCGATGCCCAGATCCTGTCTCCTCTGTACGAACTCTGCGACGTGACCGTCGGCAGCGTGACTTCCGGAATCGAGCCCGCCCAGCGCAAGGACGGATATCGAAAGGATGTCGTCTATTCCACCGCCGGCGAGGTGCTCGCCGACTTCCTCCGCGACCGCATCGCGCTCGGCTCCTCGCAGGACTACCCTCGCCGCATGATCCAGGCTGCGCTCGATCCCGCCACGGCGATTCCGCGAAGCGTCGTGATGCGCGGCATCCACACCGCGATCGTCGACGAGGCCGACAACATCCTGATCGACGAAGCCGTCACTCCGCTGATCATCTCGCGCCAGCAGCCCGACGATTCCTTCTCGATCGCCTGCAGGACGGCCTCGGCCATCGCCGACGGTCTCGTACGGGGCGTCGACTACGCCATCGAGGAGCAGTTCCGCGCGGTCCGCTTCCTGCGCCCGGTGGATGATGCGATCGAGGCCCGCCGCGGAGAACTTCCACGGCAGTACGCGGGATTGCTGTTCCAGAAGGATCTGGTCCGCCAGGCCCTGATCGCCCGCGAGTTCTTCCACCGCGACCGGCACTACGTCGTGGAAGAAGGCAAGGTGGTGATCGTCGACGAGTCGACGGGACGCAAGATGCCCATGCGCACCTGGAGTGCGGGCCTCCACCAACTGATCGAGACCAAGGAGGGACTGGAGGCGACCCCCGTGCAGGAGACGGAGGCGCGGATGAGCTTCCAGCGCTTCTTCCGCTTCTACAAGGTCTTCTCCGGAATGACGGGAACCGGCAAGGAGGCCGCGGGCGAATTCTGGCAGGTGTACGGAGTGCCGGTCCTGCCCGTCCCCAACCACCGCCCCAGCCGCCGCCTCGTGGGGACGCTGCGCAGCTTCGCGCGGGCGGACGAGAAATGGCAGGCGATCGCCCACGAAGTGGAGACCGTCCACGCCACCGGCAGACCCGTGCTCGTGGGGACGCGCACGGTGGAGCAGAGCGAGACGCTGGCGCGCATGCTGTCGGAGCGGAACCTCGCTTGCGAGGTCGTCAACGCCGTCCGCCAGGACGAGGAAGCGAAATCGATCGCGGTAGCCGGTCGGCGCGGCGCGATCACCGTCGCGACCAACATGGCCGGTCGCGGCACCGACATCAAGCTGTCGCCCGAGGTCGAGGAACTCGGAGGCCTGCACGTGGTGGCGGCGGAATGCCATCGTTCCTCGCGCATCGACCGCCAGCTCTTCGGCCGCAGCGCGCGCCAGGGCGACCGCGGCAGCGCCCAACCCTTCGTCAGCATGGAGGACGAACTGCTGGTCCTCAACCTCCCCGCCTCCTTCCTCCGAGCGCTCGTGTCCCTCGGGACAACCCTTCCCGGAACTGCCGACCACCTCGCCGCGCTCGCGGTCCGCGCCGCGCAATCCATCGCCCAGCGCAAGGACGCACGCAGCCGCGCGTCCGTCCAGGAGTCGGACTCCTGGCTGGACGACTCCCTTTCCTTCTCGCAGGACGATGTCCATTGAATCCCTACCGCTCGCGTCCATTCCTCCTCGCATTCCTGGTCGTCGCCGCGCTGGCGTCGCTCTCCGTCGGCGAGGAACCGCCCGCAGCCGACACGGCGCCGCCCGCGCCGTCTCCGACCGGCGATTCCGCAACATCCCCAATGATGACGGATTCCGTCACAGATGCACGGCCACTCCCGGCCGCGCAACCGCTCTCCCCAGCCCCCGACGCATCGACCGGCGAGCAGACTCTCGCTCCCCCCGCGCGCCGCGCGCCGCCGCTCGCCCCCGTCCTTCTGGCGGTCGAAACCGACACATCCAGATTCCGTCTTCCTCCCCTCTCGGGGGATGGCGACGACACGATCCCAGGCATGGCATTGGATTCGGCGGTGGCGCTGGTGGTGCGCGGCAACCACGACATCCAGCTCGCCCGCGCCCGCTGGCTCGCCTCGCGCGAAGCGGCATGGAGCGCCTGGGGTCTTTTCGAACCCCGCCTGACCGGACGCTACAACCGTCAGGAGACCAATCTTTCCGGCCCGCTGACCGAAGTAAAGGAGGACTACAAGCTCGGAGTGCAGGGCGTCCTCCCCACGGCCACCCAGTACGACGTGGGGATGCGCCACTCCAACTACTTCTACAGCTCCACCACTTCCGAGATGTTCGCTGGCGTGTCGCTGCGCCAGCCGATCCTCAAGGGCGCCTGGTTCTTCGCGCCATTCGCCGCCATCCGTCTCGCCCGTGCCGAGGAGAGGAAGGCCTACCACGACTACCGCTCCGAAATCGCCGCCACCATCGCGAAATTGCATTCGTCCTTCTGGGAATGCGTGTACGCGTCCCAGCTCCTGAATTCGGAGACGGAATCCGTCCGAATCGCCCGCGATCTGCTCCGCGACGGGGTCCAGCGGATCGCGACGGGGAAGATCTCCCCGCTGGATCTGGAGAAGATCTCCTCCGAACTCGCCGGTCGCATCTCGCGCAGCCTCGAGGCCCGACGGCAGCTGCAGGACGCACGCAAGCAGCTTACCCTGGCGCTCTCGAGTCCAGAGACCCCCTGGCTCGGATCGGTCCGCCCTCTGCTGCCCGCCGATCTACATCTCTCGTCGCTGGGCGCGAGCGAATCGCCCCTCGCCGATTCGCTCTCCGTCTGGAACCCGGAATACCTCTCGCAGGAAAGCGAGATCGCGCGCATGGAGATCTCCGTCTCGCAGAAGCGCGATGAACGCCTGCCGACGGTCGACCTGATCGGCTCGTACGGCTACGTCGGCACCGGCAGGAACGGCACGATCGCCCGCGAGGACTTCGAGAATACGCCCCACCCGCAGATCTCGGCCGGCGTCGAAGTCGAATTCCCCCTCGCGGGGGACATCAAGCAGACCTACCTGGTGCGCGCCGAACTGCTCGGCCTCCGCTCGGCGCGGACGCGCCTCTCGCAGATCGCCCTCAAGTGCCGCAAGGACCAGGCGGATCTCGTCCAGCAGATCGAGCAGTTCCTGCAGCAATCGCGCGAGGAGCGCCGCATGGTCGTGTATCATCAGCGCGAATTCGAGGCCGAGCTCCGCAAGCTCGCCGCGGGCAAGAGCAACTACCAGCAGATCTACGACATCGAAGAGAAGCAGCGCGACGCGCAGAAGCGGATGCTGGAGGCGATCCGCTCCTTCCAGCTGGCTCGCGTCGAGCTCGCCCGCGCCCGCGGGACCCTGCTGCGCGACAACGGACTGGAGCGCATCGACGAGGACGGCCCCCGACTCGCGCGACGCTTCCTGTCAAACAATTCCTGACATCGTACCAGGAAGAAGGCCCGCCGGGATCTCTCCCGACGGGCCTCGACATTTCAGGGCTTGCGACGACGTGGCGGCTTGGGAGCGGCCGCTCGACGCGCGGGCCCGGCCCGGCGCGCCGCAGGCTTCGGTGCCGGCGCAAGAGCCGCCTTGGCCGCGGGGAGCCGCATGCGAACGGCTTCGGCATGGTGGAAGAATCCTTCGGCGTCGGCAAGGTTCGCGATATGCGGACCGTCGGCGGCGATGGCCTGTGGTCCGTACAGCAGAAGGCTGGTGCGCTTGATGAAATCATGCACACCCAAAGGACTCGCGAAACGCGCCGTGCCGCTGGTGGGCAGCACGTGGTTGGGTCCGGCCATGTAGTCGCCGACGGGCTCGGAGGTCCAGGGCCCCACGAAGATGGCTCCCGCGTTGCGCAATCCTTCGAGGAGTTCCTGCACGTTCTCCGTGAGGAGTTCCGCGTGCTCGGGCGCGATGCGGTTGGCCGTCTTCAGCGCCTCGGCCCAGGTCGTGCAGACCATGAGCAGACCGTTGCGCGCAAGAGCTGTTTCGAGCGTGGCGCGGCGCGGCGAATGCTCGACCTGTCGCTGGACCGCCTCGGCGACCGCCTGGGCGGCGGCGGGATCGACGGTGAGGCCGATAGCGGCCTCCCATCCCGAGCCATGCTCGGCCTGCGAGAGAAGATCGGCGGCGACCCACTCCGGATTCACCGAGGAATCGAACATGCACAGGATCTCGGAAGGCCCCGCGATGTTGTCGATGGCGACGGTGCCGAACACCTCGCGCTTGGCGACGGAGGCCCACACGTTGCAGGGGCCGACGATCTTGTCGACCGGAGCGACACCCTTGCCTCCATAGGCGAGAAGTCCGATGGCCTGGGCTCCACCGATGGCGTAGACCTCTTCGATGGACAGTTCGCGCAAGGCGTAGGCGACGCCGGAATCGAGTCCGCGGGAGCAAGGCGTCACGACGGCGATCTCGGAGACGCCTGCCACGCGCGCAGGCACCACGTTCATGATGACGGACGACGGGTACGAACCGGCTCCACCGGGGACGTACACGCCGACGCGTTGCAGCGGAGAAACGCGCATTCCGACCCACTGGCCCGAAGCGCCTTCCATGACCCACGACTCCTCGCGCTGCTTCTCGTGGAACGCGCGCACGTTGCGGATGGAACGGCGGATCGCCTCCTGGACGGGACGAGGGCACTTGGCGGCGGCCGCGTCGATGGCCTTGGCGGAGATGCGCAACCCCTGCTTGGGCCCCAGGCCGTCGAAATCGCGCGCGTAGGAGGTGGCGACCGCGAGCCCCCCCTCCTTCACGTTCGACAGAATCTGACGAACCTTGGCTTCCACCTCGGAATCGGGCGAAGCGCCCCGCGCCAGGATGACGGAGAGCTTCGCGGCGGCCTTCTTCCCGGAAAGGACGGGGAGAATCACGCAAGCCCCGGAATGGGCGCGCCATCGATCTTCGTGAAGCCGTGGAAATCTTCCAGAAGCCCCTTGAAGACGGGGCCGACGTTTCCTCGACCGATCGCGCGGCCGTCGACCTTGACCACGGGAATCAGCTCCGCACCCGATCCCGTGAGGAACATCTCGTCCGCCGTGTAGACGTCGAAGCGCGAAACGCGCTCTTCGCGGACCTCGATGCCTTTCTTGCGGGCAAGGTCGATGACGGTGTTGCGCGTGATGCCTTCGAGGGCGCCTTCCGTGCAGGGAGGCGTGACGAGCTTGCCGCGGCGCCAGAGGAAGAAATTGTCCCCGGTGCACTCGGCGACGAAGCCCTGCAGGTTCATCATGAGGGCTTCCGGCACGCCGGCGCGGATCGCCTCCATCTTGGCCATGATGTTGTTGAGGTAGTTGAGGCTCTTGATCCGAGGATTGATCGCCTCGGGGTGGTTGCGGGGCGTGGCCACCGTCACGATCTCCATGCCCTTCTCGTAGAGTTCCGCCGGATAGAGCTGGATCGTGGCGGCGATGCAGATGATCGTGGCCTTGGGGCACAGGTACGGATTGAGTCCCAGATCGCCCACTCCCCGCGTGACGACAAGCCGGATGTAGCCATTGGCGATGCCGTTGCGACGACAGGATTCGATGACGATATCCGTCATCTCCTTGGGCGACACGGGGATGACGAGACCGATCGCCTTCGCCGAGTCGTACAGGCGTTCGATGTGCGGCTCGAGGCGGAAGACCTTGCCATGGTAGGCGCGGATGCCTTCGAAGACGCCGTCGCCATAGAGGAGGCCATGATCGAAGACGGAAACCTTCGCATCGTTCTTGGGTAGGAATTCACCATCTATGTAGACGAGCTGCTCGGCCAAGTTGGATCTCCTTGCGTCTAAGGGAGGGGGGTGACAATAGCGTCGAGGCTCTCGTCAACCGTGTTCCAAAGATAGATCGGAGCCACCCGCACATCGCCGCTGGCCACGTCGAAAACTAGGTTGCACATCATGCGGAAGATCATCCTGGCTTCGACCCTTTGCCTCCTTTCCCTTGTCGGCTGTTCCCTGATCCGCGAATTGTCGGGCAAGGCGGAAACAGCCCTTGCGCCCCAAGCGGAAGTCGTCGTCCCCTCGGCGCTTCTGGAAGGCGATGCGGCGCGTTTCCAGGACTCGCTGAAGCCTCGCCTGAACTGGCTCGCCTCCCACGCCCCGAAAGCTTGGGCACCGTCCTTCATCGCTTTCCAGAACAACCCCGATTCGACCCGTCCCATCGGCCTGCTCGTGGGAACGACCGACAGGGAGCGCAAGAACGCGCACAGGAAAAGCCCGGAAGATCTCGCCCGCGAAGAAGCGAGACACATTCTGAAAATTCGACCATGGAAGCAGCAAGCCATCGAATCAAAGCTGCCCTTCCCGCTCTCCGTGCGGATCATCTACCGCTCCCGCGACTTCATCGCCTCGTCGAGCCGTTTCACGGAAGACACGATCACGGTCCATTACGCCGACTCCTCGGCGACATGGAAGGGCGCAGCCCTCGAGCTCTGAGCACCAGCAAGAGGACCGTATTTCCCGACGCCGCCACAAGTGGCGGGATTCTTCAGGCCAGACGCACCGCGGTACCGAAGCCTGAAAGGACAAGCACGGACTGGATCTCCCGCATCTGGACGGACACGGCGAGAACAGCGTTGCCGCCAAGCTTGTCGGCCTCCAAGCGCAGTTCCGCCTGGAGGAGCTGCTGCAGTTGCCGGAGGCGATGCTGTGCGACCTTGTGCCGCATGAGCTTCCCTTGCGGCTCGGAGCCTTCGAGAAACTGCGTGAGAGGAATGACGATTTCCGCATCGACCGGACCGAGATACTCCTCCACGATCCTTCCCTGAACAGAATCCGTCGCCGTGATCATGATTCCCCGGATGCGGGTCATCAGATCCATTTCGGTCGGCTTGGATGCACCCACGGGCGCACCGATCGGAATCGCCGCGGAAGTGCTCCCGGAACGTCGAACCGCGTTCGTGTCGTCGGCTCCCATGTAGAGGGGGAACGAGGAGATGCCGTCCTGCAGGATCGTGAAACTCCCCGTGGGCGGCGGCGGCGGCCTGGGCGGATTGCTGGAGGAACGGGGCCGCTCGGCCAGATTGGATGCGACGGAGCTCATTCCTGAAGGGGCTTGCGTGGAGGGCGGGAACTGCGATGTGGAAGGCGGCTCCACAGGTTGGGCACGCGGCGGCGGCTCGGGAGCACCCAATCCGTGATCGGACAGGAAAGGGGAATCGGCCGGCAACGGCACGAAATCGTAACTCGTCCCCATGGACGTCGGATCCGAGCTTTCAGGTCCCATCAGGAACACCCTCCCATGCCAGGCATTGTCGCATCAGAACCAGCGCGTGCGCAAGCACCCGTGCTCCATCTGGAGACGCCGGTGCGGAAGACGCCCCAGCAGATCGATGTCGTGAGTGGCCATCACGATCGTCGTTCCTGCCGCATGGAGCTGGCGGAAGATGTCGAGCACGCCTTCCGCGTTCTCGCGATCGAGGTTGCCAGTCGGTTCGTCCGCAAGGACGATGTAGGGTTCGCCAGCGACGGCGCGAGCAATCGCGGTACGCTGTTGTTCGCCTCCCGAAAGCTCGTGCGGATGGGCATGCGCACGATGCGAAAGTCCCGTACGTTCGAGCACGTCGTCCACGCGACGGCGCAGGAAACGCCCGCCATAGCCGCGCACGCGCAAAGCGAAAGCGACGTTGTCCCATACGTCGCGATCCGTGAGAAGGCGGAAATCCTGGAAGACAACCCCGATGTCGCGACGAAGATCCTGGACCTTGGATAGGGAGATCCGGGCGGAATCGAAGACTCGATCGCCGGGAAACGTGACGACCACGCGCCCCCCACGCCCCGGATCAGGCCGTTCCTCCATGTAGATGTGCTTCAGAAGCGTGGTCTTGCCCGCTCCAGAAGCGCCTGTCAGGAAAACGAACTCGCCGGCTTCGATCCGGAAAGTCACATCTTCCACCCCTTTCCAGGCTCCCTCGTATGTATGGGTCACGTGAAGAAACTGGATCACGATGATGAAAGGTAAACCGACTGGTATTTTTGGGAGGCTTTGAATCTGACAGAACGCCACAAGTCCCTCGTCCGCCGCGGCTTCATCGGTTTTTCCCTCCTGGGAGGGCTCTGGAGCGCTTTCTTCCAGGCACGAACCTGGTCGGAGGTCCACTGGATCGGATGGATGCTCGCCGCGGCATGGGGGCTGTCCCTCGTGATCGCGCTTCTCGACCGCCTCCGCGCACGCGCCGGCACACCACCCCGTCTGGTCTCCGGAGCCCGCGTCCTCGCCGAGATCGCCGCCCAGAACAGCGCCCAGGAAGTGCTCTTCTTCGTCCTTCCGTTCTGGATCCGCTCCACGACGTTCACCTCCGCCAACGCGCTCTTCACGATTCTTCTCATCGCCTTGGCCGCGGCCACGCTCTACGATCCATGGTACCTGAACGGCATTCTCTATCGCCCCCGCCGACATTCGATCTTCCGCTCCCTTCTCCTCTTCGCCGGCCTCGATTTCCTGCTTCCGGTCCTCACGTCGCATTCCACCGTCGAATGCGCCATCGTCGCCGGCGCCTGGAGCGGCGCGTCCGCAGGGCTGGGGCTCGCGCGCCGCCCCGCACGAGGCATCCTCTGGGGCGGCATCGCGGGATTGCTCGTGGCCTGGTGCTTCCACGACTGGATCGCTCCCGTTCCCCTGCACATCAACCACCCGATCCTCTGCTCCGCCATCCGAGCCCACGAGCCCGTGGACACGCTGGAAAGCGTGCCGACGGGCTCCGAAGCCTGGTTCTGGACACCCGTCTTCGCCCCCCCCGGAAGGTCGGATTCCGTCATCCACGAATGGAGCCGCGACGGAAAGGTCGTCGCGGCGGTTCTCCTTCCCTTGCACGGAGGACGCGAAAACGGCTTCCGGACCTGGTCCAGTTCACGCATGGTCGCGAACGCCCCTGGCTCGGCACGGGTCGAGGTACGGCTGAAAGACGGGCAGCTTCTGGGGCGACATACGTTCGAAATCGAACCCGACACCCCCTGAGACGCATCAGTCGAGGGGCGGCTCGTGGAATCCCGTTTCCCGCGCGAGTTCCGACAGGAACGTGCGCAGAAGCTGCACGCGCCGTTGCGCTTCGATCCGCCCCGCTTCGGTGCGCATGGTCCGTGGCAAGGCGAGAAGCTTCGCGAAAAAGTGATCGACCGCGATGCGATCGTCCGCGAGAGGGCGGCGCTCTCCCCAGGGGTCGACCGGATGGAACAGCGTCGATCCCATCTGCCCGCCAAGCATGAGGCAACGCGCGAGCCCGATGGCTCCAAGGGCCTCGAGGCGATCTGCATCCTGCACGACAGCAGCTTCGACCGTCGTGGGCTCGATGCCCGCCGAAAACGAATGGGCTACGATCGCATGGGCGATGGACTCGATGGGAACGACCGACCACCTCTCCTTCTCCAGGAATCGCGAAGCCTCTTCGGCGGAAAGTGTCGAAGCCCGTGATCGGTCGGGGGAATTCTTCGGCACATGCACCATGTCGTGGAGCCAGGCCGCGGCCCAAACCACCACGGGATCGGCACCCTCAATCTCCGCCAGCCGCAGGGCCCACGAGCTCACTCGCTCGAAATGGCCGATTTCGTGGGCAGCATCGGTCTGACCGGCGAGCCGTTCGCGGAAGCGCGGCTCCCAGGTCGCGCGCAACCCCTCGGGAAGCAGTGCATGGGGATCTTCGATCGTCGTCGATATCATGGCCGACAATCTAGACGCGAGACCGGCGTGGCCGCGCGGGTGATACATTTGTTCCATGAGCGAACATCCCTCCGCCCGTCCGGAATCCCACGACACCCGCACCGGCCTGCTCGACCTCGTCGCCGACCTTGCCGACCGCGGCGAGCGCGAACTGCCGTCATTGCGCGAACTCGCCCAGAAATTCGGCGTCGCGCCCAACACGATCAAGAAGATCCTGCTGGAGATGGATGGCCCCCTCCAGGTCGTTCCCGTCCACGGCCGCGGCTTCTTCCTGCGTCTGCCTGGGGACCCCGAGATCGCGGCGGATACGACAGAATCCGTCAACGAGGACGAGTTCGATCCGATCGCGCGGGAACGCACGGTTCCCGACTCCGGCTACAGTCCCGTCCCCGAGGAAGGCCGCGCCCTGCGCAAGGAATCGGGCTCGCAGCACGACACGGTCCTGGTGGTCGGACAGCTCCTGCGCGCCATCGATCCGACGGGCGCGCCGGGAGCCCGCTTCCAGCTCTTCCTGCAGATGCGCCAGACGTTGCAGCACATGGGTTTCACGTTGGCCTGGGCGCCGCTTTCCTACACCCAGAACGGAGCGTTGGACCCGATCGAACGCCAAGGCTTCGAACTCCAGGTAGCAGGCCTTGGAGATCGCCTCGCGGGCATCCTTCTCATCGACCCCGGATATGGACGCGAAGAACCCATCTGGGAGATCGCGGCCCAGACGACGAACATGCCGATCGTCTGGTTCCACTCGGCCCCGCTCGATCCTCGGCTCCAGCCGCCCATGCCATCCCACTGCCACATTCTCGAGCCCGAATGGGACGAGGTAGGCAGGGCCATGGGCCACTGGCTGCTCGAGAACCACCAGCCGCAAAAGCTCCTTCTCCTTCCTCCTCCCGGAGAGAGGCACATCCCCGCCCACCTCGAAGCCCTGCGAAGCGTCCTTCTCGAAGGGTGGGGTTCACGCTGGGTCATGAGCCTCGACTGGTTCGACGTCTTCCCCGAAGGCATGCCGATGCATCCCGCGCGCAGCATCGCTGGCCGCATCCATCGAGCCCTCTTGAATACGGGCCTCTCCCGCTTCGAGCTCGACCGATTCTTCCGCGTCGCGCGCAATCTCCGCGCTTCGCTATGGCTTTGTTCCGACGACCTTCTCGCCCTCGCGGCAATCGATCATTTCGAAGCATTGCGTCTCCCCAACGAGCCACGTCCCGGCATCATCGGCTTTGGCAACCACCCCTTTTCGCTCGCCCGCGACCTGTGTACGGTCGACTTTTCATGGCCCTCGTTCATCGAACGCGGTGTCGAGCTTCTCTCCGGCTACGGCCGTCGATCCCGGGTTCCCCGCTACACCGTGATCCCCGCTCCCTCGCATACAGTCTATGGCGGCTCCATTCTCGCCCGCAACGAAGACTGGTGGTAGCGATCAGCTCCGCATCACGTCGCCCGAGCAACGATTCGTTCGCGCTCTAGACTATCGCACACGACCGCGATGTGTGCCTTCCCTCACCGGCGAGGGGCCAAAGGCCCCAATGCCGGGCAACGCGTCGCCCGAGCAACGCGACAGCGCGCCTGAGAGTATGCATCCCGAGACAGCTCCTGAAGCTCGATTCAGGGATGCAGACGACCCGCCCCGACCCCCGACGGCGTCCGCTTTGGGACGTCGAGCGGGGAAGGAAGGGGAGTATGCGCCCTGAATCGAGCTTCAGGGCATTTGGACGAGGCGGATGGTGTTATGCTGCCGAGTCCCGAAAGGCTGGCTGTACATGAACACGATCCGGTTGCCCGACTTGGCGAGATTGTGCGAATGGATCTCGTCGAGCACGCGCGTGATCGCCTCGTCGATGCTGTTCGTCTGCGGCAAGCGGAAGGGAATGATGCCGTAGAAGAGGCTGACCTGACGATAGATCTGTTCGTCGAAGCAAGCCGCGATGACGTGGGCTCCACAGTGGAAACCGGCAATCTGGCGAGCGATCTCCATGGTGTGGCAGAAAATCACGATGCAAGGAGCGCGCGTGTGTTCGGAGAGACGAACCGACCCGGCGACGATCTCCATGGTCTGGTTCGAGATCTCGGGCAAAGTGGGCGGAGTGTCTGTCACGGCCTCGGCACCGCGAAGGATGCGATCCATGGTCTGGACGGACTGGAGCGGATACTGACCACCAGCGGTTTCGCCGGAGAGCATGACGACCTGGGCGCCTTCGAACACGGCGTTGGCGACATCCGAAGCCTCTGCACGCGTGGGGCGCGGATTGCGCTCCATGGAGTCGAGCATCTGAGTCGCGACGATGCAAAGCTTGGCGTTGCGGTGCGCCAAGCGCACGGCGCGCTTCTGAAGAATGGGCACGCTCTCGATGGGGCATTCGATGCCCAGATCGCCGCGAGCGACCATGATGCCATCGGAGAGATGGACGATATCGTCGAGTGCCTGGACGGCAAGCGGCGTCTCGATCTTGGCGATGATCGGAGGATCGGGCCAGCCGACCGAAGCCAGGTATTCGCGCACGCTCTGGATGTCGGCGCCATGGCGCACGAACGAAACGGCGACCCAGTCGAGCCGCTGGTCGCGGCCGAAAAGCACGTCCTTCTTGTCCTTCTCGGACAGGACGTCGAGCCCGTTGTCGCAATCAGGCGTATTCACCGACTTGCGAGGCTTGAGGTGCCCGGGAGTCACGACGGACGTAACAATTTCCGTCCCTTCGATCCGAACGACGACAAGCTCGAGATGTCCGTCGTCGAGGACGATGGCCTGACCGGGCTTCACGAGTTCGTAGAGGGTCGGATGGCTGATGCCGATGCGGTAGGTCTCGGCGTCGCCCTCGAGAGGGACGAGGCGCCAAGTGTCGCCCGGCTTCAGATCGTAGGTACGGGTATCCGTGCGGACCTTGGGTCCGCACAGATCCATGATGATGGGGATGGCGATTCCCATCTCCTCGGAGACCTGCCGGATTCTGGCGATTCGAGCCGCATGCTCGCTGTGGGAGCCATGCGAAAAGTTCAGTCGGCAAGCTGTTACGCCCGACTGGAACAGCTGCCGCAGCATCTCGGGTGAGTCGGAGGCGGGGCCGATGGTCGCAAGGATTTTTGTACGACGGAGTTCCATGTTCTGAAGGATAATTCTCCTTGGCGCAAAAAGGGAGCATCCAATCGCACCGAATGAATCGCGTCCCATTTTCTTCCATATGACGACACGGAAAACGCGTCCAGCACAACCTGGAAGTCTGGATGCGAAGGCGCGGAAACGCACGCTCTCGCCGCTTTTACGATCTTTCCGCCTGTTAGCCCAAGAAAGTCGCGCCATCTCCTCGAGGTCAACAAATGTCCACAGCGATATTCTCCCCTTCCGCCCCAGCTCCCATCGGCCCGTACAGCCAAGCCGTCTCGACCGGAAACTGGGTCTTCCTCAGCGGTCAGATCCCCCTGGATCCCGCGACCGGCCGACTTGCGGGATCGAACGTGGACGACCAGACCAGGCAGGTCCTCGCGAATCTGCTCGAAGTCCTGCGCGCCGCAGGACTGGAGCCTCGCCACGTGGTTCGCACGACGATCTACCTCGTCGACCTGGCCCATTTCACCTCGGTGAACGAAGCGTATACGGAATTCTTCGCCTCATCCGAAGTTCAGCCGGCACGAAGCACCATCCAGGTGTCGGCCCTTCCCAAGGGCGCTCTCGTCGAAGTCGACGCCATCGCCATGCGGGACGCCGACTAGGAAGTCCGTCCCGGCATTCAGGAAAGCGATGCGGGAGACCCCTCCCATACGATGCGCCACTGCCCATCCTCCAGGCGCCAGTACAACCGTTTGCGCGAATCGCTGGAAAGATTGTTCGACGCATATCCCTGCACGAAATCCATTTGGACAAGATCCGTCTCGCCGGGGACCCCCAGGATCGAGACGTCCGACAATTCGAGCTTGACCCAGGTCTTGCCTGCGAAAATCCGGCGCTTATCGTGTTCCCATTCCACCAGCCCGCCCTTTTGGAAGCGGAATTCAGCCGAGTAATGGGACAGGTAGCGATCGACGTCGTTGGCGATCCAGTCCTTCTTCCAGACCGTTACCGCGTCGACGAGGGCATCACGCCGCTGGTCGACGATCTGTGGAGACACCCATTCGATCGTATCGGTCACGAGAATGGGCGTTGCCCCCGCGACGAACCCGGCTTCGAGATTCGTCAGATCCGGATTGGTCAGCACGACACACCCGCCGGAAGCACGCGGCGGCCTGCTGTAGGTGTCCTTCGGCGTTCCATGGACCCATATTCCCGATCCGGTGCGCCCCAACAAACGATCCCACTCGTTGGGATAGTCCAGTGGCCATGCGCCACGCCCGTAGTAATCGTCCAGTTTCGCGTCATCGATGCGCTCGGTGAGAAAATAGGCTCCCAGCGGGGTCCTGAAGTCGCCTTCCGCCTTCTTGTCGTAACCCCTCTGCCCGATGGTCACATAGTGGTCCGATGCCAGGCGCCACTCCATGCCCTGGGGCCGGAAGACGAACAGACGGGACGCGCGCGAATCGACCACCAGCACTTCGCGCGCTTTGGGCGACGGGGTCAGGAGCCAGATAGGCAGCTTGTCGCGAGGAGGCGTGGCGACATAGCGCCGCAAACGGGCGCGCGCCTCGTCTCGAAGCCCCTCGATGCGGACGTTTTCGGAATCGTTCCTTCCTACGAGGATCGCTCCCGACGCGGTCTGCGCGGCGAGAATATCACCGCGGACCATGTGCGCGAGACGGAATCCGGGCTCCTTGCGGACAAGACTGTCTGCATGGGCCAGCGCCTGGTCGAGCCGTTCGGCACGTATCGCGTCGAGCGTGCGCACAAGCAATGATTCGGGCCCGGATGGATCCTGGGCATCGCGATGTCGATCAGTCGCCAATCCTGCACCAACAAGCGCTACGGCAACAACCATGGAACCGCGTTTCATCGGTTGCCCCCTTCCTCCTGGAGGATTTTCCAGCCAGGAAGCTCGCGCCGTAGCACGATGCGCTTGCGGGTGGTCAGACGGGTGGCTCCCGATTCGAACGTCTGACGGAAACGGACCGCCACGTTGCCGGAGGAAAGCCGCTCGACAATCGGATCCTTCACGCAAACACGGATGGAATCTTCGATCGCGATCCGCTGCCGCCGGAACGATTCCCAGGCAGCACGACCATCCTTCGGCGCGAACTCTTCCGAGTAGAACGCGAGATAGCCATCCACATCGCGCCTGGACCATGCCTCCGCCCAAGCGTTGACCGTGGCGAGAGGATCACGGGTCGCCTCGCCGATCGGAGCATCCACGCTCCCGAGTGAAGCCACGCGGGAACCTTCCGCCTCGTTCTTGAGTCGCGCGACTTCCGTGGACTTGCGGACCAGATCCTTGCTGGCCTGGAGCTTTTCCTGCTCGACCCGCGCCAGAGTGCGGCGCAACGAATCGCCTTCGGCCTCTCTGCGGACAAGCGCCCTGCGGAGACTGTCGGCTTCCTTCGTGCGCAACACGAGCTGTCCCTTGAGCCGATCCGCCTCCTGCCCGCGGAGCTTCAACGCCCCATCGAGGCTGTCCGATCGCTTTGACAATTTCTGGTAATCGCTTCGCAGTCCCTCGGATCGCGCGGAATCCTCGCGACGACGGAGAAGCAGGCTTTCGAGCATGGCTTCGCGGCGCCCCAGTTCGCGGCGAACGCTGTCCCGGAACGAACTCTGGTTCTTCCGCAGCCCCAGAAGCGAATCGCGTTCGCGAGCGAATCGCCGGATCGAAAGGCGCAACGAATCGCCCTCTCGACGCATCGCCGAGGTGTCGACCGGTTGCGGCAACTCCCGCACGAGATCGAGCTTTGGCCCAGCCTTGACGGACGACGTGGAAGAAAGCGCGGAATCCCATGCCGCGCGCGCCATCCGCCCCACGACCTTGTCGAGATTGCGAAGCGCGACTTGGCTCGCCTGCTGGCAGTCGAGAGCCCTGCGCAGGGAAATGCGAGCCGCGTCGAGATCGCCCATGGCGGCCTCGAGAGTCGCGAGGTTGTTCCACGCCTCCGAAACATCGGGATGGCGTTCGACGATCGAGCGAAACGCTGCGGCCGCGTCGCGGGAGCGCCCTTTGTCGACAAGGCTGAGCGCACCTTGAAATTCGTCGCGAACATTGGTTTCGCGCACGGAATTCGGCTGCGCGAAAATGCCCGCCGCCAAGAGAAGGAGGAGTCCGCTTCCCTTCACGCCGTCATCGCCTCCCAAAGAGTCGCGAATAGAAAAGATTGGCAATTGCACGATATCCATGACAAAGGCATTCTACCCCTTTCATCGGAATAGATGCAACCCCTGACTGGATCTTGGCTTGCGACGATGCGCCGCATATCACGCCCCTCTCTCCGGTTTACTCTTCAGCTGCTGCTCGATGAACGATTCGCCCCATTCCGAAAGGGAGCGCAAAAGAGGCTCCAGGGACGTTCCCAACAATGTCAGAGAATATTGCACACGAGGAGGCACTTCCGCGAAGACCTTCCTGTGGACAATCCCATCCCGCTCCAATTCACGCAGTTGCGTCGTGAGCATTTTCTGGGTGACTCCAGGCAGAAGCCGAGAGAGCTCCCCGAAACGCCGCGCGTCGCCAATGAGATGCCAGAGAATCGGCACCTTCCAGCGCCCACCGATAACAGCCAACGCCGCTTCCGTGGGACATGACGCGAAAGAAGAATCCACAGGGTCCATTGTTCCCTGGAAAATAGTACCGCACTTTGCAGACAGTACTGGCCTTTCCGCGACAGTCATGGCAGTCTGAAGAAACACGGGAGAATAATTCTCATTCTCCTGTTGATTCAAGAGGCCTCGCCATGGTGAGCGACGAAGTGACGGTGACGATCTCCGGAGAAGCGATACTCCAGAAGTAGACAAGATCACAGGGGCCTCGGCCCCTGCGTAATCTACGCCCCCAGAGAGCGGCTCCAGACCTTATTCGAACCACAAATCGTAGCGAGGCAGACTTTCCAGTCGCTGGACGGTCATCGTGGCTTTCAGCGTGCGATCGGCGAAGTCGTCGATGTTGTCGAAATAGAGCTCGACGACGGTCTTGCGCATCCGCTCGAGATGCTCGGCGGCAATCACGTACCCACGCGGAACCTGCAGCTGGAATTTCTTCTGCCGGTAGTACACCTTGATCTTGCTCGAATCGCCTTCCACGACTTCGAGCGGCGGCGTCTCCAACCGAGCGAAATCCGTCTTGGAGCAGATTCCTTCGATCTGCTGCAGAAGGTCCGCGAAATCGGACTTCCGCACCCGGAAGAGGTACTTCCAGGACTGGATTTCGATGCGGGTCTGTTCCGCGGCCTTGGCGGTGGAGATCCCTTGAAGACGGAAATCGTCATAGACGCTCTTGATGAGCTTCGTGACGTCCGACGTCAGATCGGCCTCGTAGTTCTTGGGGTCGATGAATGTGTTGATCCGCTTCCGGACCTGGTCCTTGTCGCTCATGTCTCCGGATTCCTGCGCGGGTGTGACAATGCTCTAATATACTTCGTTCGATGGATTGCGCAAGACGGAGCATCCGACTTCGAGGATCTCACGCCGTGGCGGTGGAAAGAGGCGCGCGACCCGGCGAAGGAATCCGCCACGAACCCGTAGCACAGCCCGAAGCAGAGGTCCGGATCAACGATCCGGACCCTAGGCGGCTCACCCCAGCAGGCGCATCAGTTCCGCCAGATCCTCGGGAGTGAAGCGCAGCGAGGCGGCGCAGCCTTCGATGATGGACGCGGCGAGTTCGGCCTTGCGCGCCTGCAGGGCGAGGATATCCTCCTCCACCGTGTCGCGGGCCACCAGCTTGTACACGAAGACTGATTTCGTCTGACCTATCCTGTGCGCACGGCCCATCGCCTGCGCCTCCACCGCGGAATTCCGGAACGCAATGCCGGATTCCGACAACGCGCCGCCGGCGAGGTCGAGGAATCCCGTGAACCGGCTGAGCACCAGGACGCGGCGGCCTTCGGCCACCATGTCGGGAAGGTTCCGAGCCACCCAATCGAGCTCCGCCGAGACACGGCATCCCTTGAGACGTCGGGGGGCAGGAGGCGCGGGTCGTAGCACGCCTGGCGCAGACGAGCGCCCAGATCCGCCCCCCCATCCTCTCGATGCGGAGGCGCACGTTCCGAGCGAAGTGGCGTTCCGTGCCAAGCAGGCCGGGAACGACCAGGTCGATAGAGGCTCCAGAGTTCGCCCAGATGGCTCTCCATCGGGGTTCCTGAGGGCGATACGGTGGTCCGCGCGGATGCCGCGGCCCGTCGCGCGGGCCTGGGTGCGCACGTTCTTGAGGGTCTGCGCCTCGCCGAAGACGACCATGTGCCATTTCCTGTCGCCAAGTCAGGATTCGTCGCGCTGCAGGAGGGAGTAGGTCGTGACCACGACGCCCGCTCGCTCGGCTTCCCCGCGGCGGTCGTGGCGGTCGGAGCCGTGCAGCACCACGACCGGGAGATGCGGCGCAAAGCGGGCGAACTCGTCGGCCCAGTTGGAGGCAAGCGAGGTGGGACACGCCAGCAGGGCGGGGGTCGCCATGCGACCCGCCCCGTGCTCGCAGGCGATGTGGGCGATTGTCTGGAGCGTCTTGCCCAGGCCCATGTCGTCGGCGAGGATCCCGCCGAAGCCGTTGGACGAGAGCCACTGCAACCACGACAGGCCGGATTCCTGGTAGGGCCTCAGAGAGTGTGAGGCAATATGGTTCAGCGCGAGCAGATCGCTGAGAGCGACGCTGTCGTCGCCATTTGTCTCAAACCGGTCTCGTCGCCACGCCGTCCCTGCATTTTGGGGTTTGGGCAATCACG